>Ga0209101_1000111_pt1 | contig 66250 bp, 51 predicted proteins | sample ConPoolayeCmetaG_FD_185481 | JGI IMG/M metagenome (GOLD analysis project Ga0209101, IMG submission 185481) | Hot spring microbial mat communities from California, USA to study Microbial Dark Matter (Phase II) - Cone Pool mat layer C metaG... ... | reverse complement strand
CTTCGAGGACGCGGACACGCAGCCCGCCGCCGCTTTCCCGGCCGGGTGGAAACGAGAAGGCGACTCGGCGGTTCCCCAGCGCGAGACCGCCGCGGCCAAGGCCATCAATGCCCCGCCCGAAGTCGCCGAGGGCGCCGACGCGGCGCGGATCGTCGGCAAAGGCCGCTGCCGGCTGAGCCAGGAAATCGCCGTGCAGCCCAATAGCCCCTATCGCGCCTCCGTGGTGGTGAAGGCCCGCGATGCCGGTGGCCGCGGTTTCGGCCACAACCCGGGCGATGCGGTCCAATTGGTCCTGGAAGAGTTGGACGCAGCGGGCAAGGTGATCGCGCAGACTTCCGAGGTCGCGAAGCCATCCCAATCCTACCTCGCCGCGATGGTCACCACCCAGCCCAACGCGGCAAAAGTCCGCTTCGTGCTCGACGTGACCCAAGGCTGCGATCCCAAGGACGGCTCGGTGACGTTCGATGCGTGCGTGCTCGACGGCCCGCCCGCGCCGGCCTCGATCTCGGGCACGGTGACCGACGAACGAAACAAGCCGCTCGCCGGCGCGTTGGTCACGGCGGGCGGACGGTCGGTTCGAACGGGGCCGGACGGGAAATTCAGCATTCCGGGTTTCGAGGACTTGGCGGTCGTCTCGCTCGAAGCGGCCAAGCAGGGCTGCTATCCGCAGGCCCGCGTGGTCCAGTTGAACGCCGGCGACAATCGCTTCGATCTGACCCTCGCCCCCCTGCCGACCAACAACCTTTTGATCAACGGCGATTTCGAGCAAGGGTTTGCCGCGGCCCGAAGCATGGAACACGGCGCGAGCGGCCAGCGCGGTCCCTGGACGTTCCAGTTCTCGCCGGGCGTGGCCTGCTACATCTATCCCGAGTCGATCTACGAGTGGCGGCCGAAGCGGATCTTCCGCGGCAAGGAGGCGATCAGCCACGTGACCGACGGCGGCGGCGAGTTGCGGCTCTGGCAAGACGTGGCCGTGGACCCGAACACGGAAATGACGGCCTCGGTTTGGGTCCAAGGGCTTGACGTGGCGGGCAACGGCAAAGGCTTTGGCGCCGCGGCCAGCGATTTCGCCGGAATCCAGATCGAGGAGTTGGACGACCAAGGCCGAATCGTCCGCCAGCACGAAAAGGTTGGCATCCGCAAGGCCACGCCCGATTTCCAGCGAGTCGTCACCACCTTCACGACCGGTCCCAAGACGGCCAAAGTCCGCTACACGCTTCTCAGCCACATCGGTTGCATCTGGCAGCAAGGCGCGGCGGTCTTCGATGATTGCGCGCTAGAGACTGCCCAAGCCAAGAAATAATGATTTGGTGGGCAAGCAACGTGGGAGCAAGGCAGGGCTGCCTTGCCGGGGCGCCGGCGACTTTTTTCGGAAAATGGCTTCACTCCGGCCCGCTCGCTCGATATGATCCCTTGGACCGCCTCATCAGGCCGGAGGCGAGGTTCGATCCTTGGGACCGAGGACGGCAGGGCCATCCGCGGTCATTTGGCCCACCTTGAAATCGATGCAGCTTGAAGGAGTTGGCCATGAACCTCGAAGAGCTTCTGACTCGAACGCGCAGCTACCGGCGATTCCGTCAGGAGCCGGCGGTTGACGAAAAGACGTTGACCGAGTTGGTCTCGCTCACGCGGCTGTGCGCCTCGGCCGGCAACCGTCAGCCGCTGAAGTATATTCTCTCCTGCGATCCCGAACGGAACGCGGCCATCTTCGCCCACCTCCGCTGGGCGGCGGCGCTTCGCGATTGGCCTGGTCCAGCCGAAGGCGAGCGGCCCACCGCGTATATCGTCATTGTCGGCGATACGCGGATTGCCAAGGATTTTTTCTGCGACCACGGCATTGCCGCGCAGACCATCCTGCTGGGGGCGACCGAACGCGGTTTCGGCGGCTGCATCATTGCCTCGATCGATCGGGAGGGGCTGGCTCGTGCGTTCAACCTTCCGACGCGGTTCGAGATCCTCTTGGTGCTGGCCCTCGGCGCTCCCGGAGAGACCATCGTCTTGGAACACGACACAAGCCCGGAAGCCTCGCCCTACTGGCGCGACGCCGAAAACGTGCATCACGTGCCCAAGCGGTCGCTGGACGAGTTGATCCTGCGAATTCCCCGGCAATCCCTCTTGACCGATGACGGAAGCCATCCCGAGACGCTAGTCTCGCTCGCCACCGACGCCGAAGCGGCGAGCATCGTCACCGCGCTAGCGGAGCGGGGGATCGAGGCGAGCGCCTTCGAGGGGACGGCCTTCGCCGGGACGATTGGGCTGGACGGCGCGGTCCAGGTGGTCGTCAAACGCGCGGACCTCGAGCGCGCCCGGCAGGCCCTCGCGGAGCTGCGACAGGAACTGACCAACTTGGATTGGTCGGAGATCGATGTCGGGGAAGCGGAGGAAACCGACGACGACGAGGAAACCGACGGGGAAAAGCCTTAGAGCCTATCCCGAAAGTTCCTTCTCCCACCGGGGACGGGGCAAGGCAGGGGCAAACGCGCATCAGGATCGGCCTCAAAGACTCGTTACGATTTCAGCCGCCCTCACCCCCGGCCCCTCTCCCGCAAGCGGGAGAGGGGAGGTTGGAGGATAGGCTCTTAGAGCCGAGCCTGAATGACCGACCGCGATACGGTGCCAGGCGACTTGGAGGAACGCGATCCGTCCGGTCCATGGTTGAGGCCAGGTTGGAGCGTGGCCCTCCAATAGCAACCAGTCGCGGTGTCTCTTTCGCGAACAAAGCGAAGCGACCATGGCGCCGCGTTCCAAGTGTGACGCTGCCCTGAGGCCGCCGCGACGCTTCCGGTTCAGGACGCCTTGCCGACGCGTTCCCATTGTTGGTCCAGACGCTTGGCGGAAACCGGCAACGCCGTCCCGAGCCGTTGGGCGAAGAGCGACACGCGATACTCCTCGACCATCCAGCGGTATCGGATTAGTTCGGGATCCTCGATTCCCAGCCGTTCGTTTTCTTCCTTGCGTTGAAGGTATCCGAGCCACCGGCGGCGGATTTCCTCGCAATGGTTGCGGTCGCGCTCGATGTCCCCTCGGGCCGCGTCCAGCCGGATCACGATGGCCTTGAAATACCGGGGAAACTGCTGAAGCCATTCCCAGGGGGTGGAAACGAGGAAGCCGGGCGGCGTGAGTTGTTCAAGTTGGTGGCGAATGTCTTCCAGAACGTAATGCCAACGCGAACTTCCCGTGGACTTCCGCGAAGCTTCAGCCGCTTGCCCAATCCCGTCTGCCCGCCTCAAAGGCAAAGCCGGCTTGGACGGCACGACGCCGGTGGTTCCTCGGATACCGGAAGCCGCCGCGGCCGGCAATTTTCCCGCAAGCGCCCTGGCCGCGCCGCCCTCGCCAAGCCGCTCCAAGGCTAACCGCGCCTGATAATATGCCTCGAACAGCGGTCCGATGACCTTGGCGACATCCTGAACCGCCAGGCCGACGCGGGCGCGAGCGTCCGCCACGAGGGCCTCGAACTCCGTCCTGGTTCGAGGAATGCGGGGCGGCGGAGCGGGTGACGCGCCGCGAGCCGCGGCGCTGGCGGGCCTCGCTGCAGCGACGGACTCGGCGCCCCCTGGTTTGCCGCCGCGGGTCTGGGCGGATTCGGCCAGCGCGATGGCCCGTTCCGCGATCAGTTCGGCCACGTCGCGATGAAAGTCGAAATGGGGCAAAAGCCGGGCGTGCAACTCCATCACGTCTCGTTGGGGAAGCCATGGCGTCTGCGAGCGGAGTTCCCGGCCCGCGGTCAACGCAAAGAGCCGCCGCAAGGCCCGGCGGGTCTCCTTGACCGCCCGCTGGGCAGTATCGGCCAAACGCAGGGCCACCGAGTCGCCCTGATCGACCAGCATCGGAAAAGCGCGGATCGCGACGTGGCCGCGACGAACTTCGACGTGTTCGGGCAGGGCGTCAAAGTCCCAGTCCTTCAGTCCGTCCCGACTCCAGGCCGGATCGTCCAGGCCGCCGACGAGCGCCGCCGTCTCTTGGCCGAGCTTTTGCCGCACCGCGTTCAGGTCGCGGCCAGAGGCGAGCGTTTGCCCGGCTGGATCCACCACGCGAATGTTGATCCGCAGGTTATCGGGGATTTTGTCCTCGCGGAAGGCGTCCGGCGGGATCCGCTGGCCCGACACCCGCCCCAGCGCCGCTGCCGCCGCGTGGAGGAAATCGCCCTCGCCGAATCGCAGCAGGCCAGCGGCTTTTCGGGCCATTTCGGGAGCAGGTACCAGGCGGCGACGGATTTCCTTGGGCAGGGCGCGGATCAAGGCCAAGAGTTTCTGTTCGAGCAGGCCCGGCACCAGCCAGCCGAGCCGCCGCGCGTCGAGTTGCCCAAGCGCCTCGGCCGGCACGGCCAGCGTCACGCCGTCCTCGGCCGCGCCTGGCTCGAACCGATATTCGACCGGATAGGACAGGTCTCCAACGGAAATCGCCTCGGGAAAATCGTGGGGCGGGGCCTCGGCTTCGGGGTCGCGAAGCAGATCGGCCCTGGACATGAACAGCGCTTGCGGGTCCTTCTTGCGCTCGGCGGCCAGCCATTTCAACAAACGCGGCCCGTCGTAAACGTCCGCGGGAATGCGCTGATCGTAGAACGCGAAGCGATCCCAAGAGGGACGCAGCAAGTCGCTGCGGCGGAGCTTGGCCTCCATCCGCTCCAAATCCTGGATGAGCCCCCGGTTGTGTTCGAGGAAGTCGGCCTTCAGGTCGATTTCGCCCTCGACCAGTCCCTGGCGAATCAATAGTTCGCGCGCCGCGGCCGGATCGATCGGCCCGTAACGCACCCGCCGACCCGAACTCACGACCAGCCCGAATAGGGTTACCTTCTCCAAGGCCATGGCCGAGGCACTGGCGCGGTCCCAGTGGATGTCGCTGTAGGAGCGGTGGACCACGTGGCGGGCGATCGGTTCGATCCACCGCGGATCGATGGCGGCGCAACAGCGGAGGTAGCGTTGGGTGGTCTCGACCACTTCGGCGGCCACGATCCATTTGGGCTTCGACGCGAACACGCCCGAACCAGGCCAAAGCACCGCCCGGCGTCCGCCGGCCAACAGATAGTCCGAGGCACGCAGCGGTCCGTCCTTTGTGTTGGCGCCCTCAGCGGAGCGTTGGTTGCCGCGAGGGCCTTCCTGGTCGTCGGGGAAGACCGGTCTTGACCGCTTGCCCTCGCCCCGCACCGCGACGTTGGACAGCAGGCCGGCAAGGATGGCCCGGTGAATCGGATCGTACTGGTCGCGGCGCGGGGCGGGCCTCATCCCGGCCTCCTCCGCCAGTTGCAAGAGCTGCAAGTGGATGTCGGTCCATTCCCGCATCCGCTGGTACGAGAGAAAATGCTGCCCGCACGCCTTGCGGAGCTGATGGCGCGAAAGGCTCGATTTCAGGTCCTGGTAGAAATCCCACAGCCTCAGGTAGGAAAGGAAATCCGAATCCGGGTGAATGAACGGGGCGTGGGCCCGATCGGCGGCTTCGTGTTTCTCCAAGGGGCGTTCGCGCGGGTCCTGGAGTTCGAGGGCCGCGGCAACGATCAGCACCTCGGCCAAACAATTTTCGTCGTGGGCGGCAAGGATCATGCGCCCGATGCGCGGGTCGACCGGCAGTCGGGCGAGTTGGCGGCCGAGGTCCGTCAGGGCGTGGTTCCGATCCAAGGCCCCTAGCTCGACTAGGGTCCGGTAACCGTCGCGAATCGCGTCGCTCCGCGGCGGGTCCAGGAAGGGGAATCGCTCGATGTCGCCCAGGCGAAGGGCCTTGGTCTGCAAGATCACCGAGGCCAGGTTGGTCCGCTGGATCTCCGGCGAAGTGAACCGCTCGCGGCGAGCGAAATCCTCCTCGCCGTACAGGCGAATGCAGATTCCCTCGGCCACGCGCCCGCACCGGCCCGCGCGCTGGTTGGCCGAGGCCTGGGATATGGGTTCGATGGGCAAACGCTGGGTTTTCGTGCGGGGGGAATAGCGGCTGATTCGAGCGGTGCCGGGATCGATGACGAAACGGATGCCGGGCACGGTGAGCGAGGATTCCGCCACGTTCGTGGCGATCACGATGCGGCGGTTCCGGTGCGGTTGGAACACCCGCTGCTGCTCGGCCATCGAGAGTCGCGCGTACAAGGGGAGGATTTCCAAGCCCTGAACGCGTCCGCGGAGCATTTTGGCCATTTCGTGGATGTCGCGCTCCGTGGGCATGAACAAGAGGATGTCGCCCGGCCCTGCCCGTATTAGCTCCTCCACCGCCCCTGCCACCGCGTCCTCCCATTCCGGCTGGTTGCCGTCTTCATCCGGCGTCAAGGGACGGTGGCGGATTTCGACCGGATAGGTCCGCCCCCCCACCTCGATCACCGGCGCCGGCCCGCACGGCGACGCAAAGTGCTCGGCGAACCTCGCCGCGTCGATCGTGGCCGAGGTAATGATCAGCTTCAGGTCGCGGCGCCGCGGCAGGATGCGTTTGATGTAGCCCAAGAGGAAGTCGATGTTCAGCGACCGCTCGTGGGCCTCGTCGATGATGATCGTGTCGTATTGCTCCAGCAGCGGATCGCCTTGGCATTCGGCCAGGAGGATGCCGTCGGTCATCAGCTTGACATGGGTGCTGGGCTGGATCGCTTCGGCGAAGCGAATCTTGAAGCCGACGGCCCCGCCCAACGGCGAACCCAATTCCTCGGCAATCCGAGCGGCGATGCTCCGCGCGGCAATCCGGCGAGGCTGCGTGTGGCCGATAAGCGCCGCCACCCCCCGCCCGAGTTCCAGGCACATCTTGGGAATTTGCGTGGATTTGCCCGATCCCGTCTCGCCGCAGACGATCACCACCTGGTGCTCGCGGATGGCGGCGGCAATCTCCCCACGCCGCTGGACAATCGGCAAGGCGTCGTCGTATTGGATGCCAGGCAAGCCGCGGCGGCGCGACTCGCAAAGCGCGATGGACCGTTCCAGACGCGCTTCCCAGTCCGCAAGGCGTCGATCAATCCGCTTGCCGCGCTCGCCGTCGGCGAGGATCGCGCGGAGATCGCGGCTCAGGCGGCGACGATCCCACAGCATCGCCTTGGCGATGTCTTCTTCGTGGCGTTGGAACAACGACAAGCGATGGAAGCCTCGTGCAATTCGCCAATCGCAGCTTCTCGACCTCTCGACGCCGCGCTGGCTTCGACCATGGATTGGAAAAAGGCTCGCTCCGCCGCGCCCGCGTTGAATCCTCCGCGGAGAAGCCTACCTACCGAAATACAGTGCCAACCGTCCATGAAACGGCGGCAAACGCTGGCTGGGCCACGAGGCGATAAAGCGGGTGGCTTCGAGGCAAGGCCCTGGGACGGGATGAGAGTTAGCACCCTCCCCCCATCGACGGTAAGATACAGACCTCGCTTTCTGGCCCGACCGGCGTGTCGAGGCCCTGGGCAGCAATCGCGCCATCGACCGTGAAGGTTACGTAAGGCATTATTTTTCCATCACTTAGAATCTTGGCTTGCAAACCGGGGTAAACCCCATCCAGTGCCTGGAGGACCTGCCTGAGGTTCTCTCCCGAAACTTGCGCCCGACGAGCGCCGCCAGTCAAATCCTTAAGCAACAGTGGAATTGTCACCGTCGCCATGCCCTGCCTCGTTACTCGAAGAGCCTAAAGCCCACTGCCGACCCTTACCACCCCTGGGTGCGAAACGGTCACTATTCAACTACCCAGGCCATTTTAACGTCACCCACCCTTTCAAGCGACACTTCCTTAGATTTATAAAGAACCACCCGATCGACGGTATCATTGGAGTTGCTGCCTCGCCACGCACGTCTCGCATGAGAGGGAGCCCCCGATCACACGGGCGACGTGCCGGGTGTTTGTCTGTTAAGAGCGAGTATTCCTGGAAAAACAGGAAGAATGGCGAACATATTTCAATTCCAATCCACAGAATTCGGAAGACTCATCCGACATGAATGACCGATGAAATAGAGAGGATCGATAAATGGGGAAGACTCATTCGAACGGGGTATAGAATTACCCGTCGGAGCGTGGGAGGCAGAGTCATGACCATCAAGCCTCAACCTGAGCAGGTTCGAGAGTTAGTCGCTCGGGTGTTCGAGGAATTGGGAATTCGGGATTCGAATGTTGGTCAACTGAACGAGACCTTGTTGATCAAGGGCGGCCGCCACGTGGCTCGTACCTACCGGGCCGAGGGGCTCATGGCGATGTGGTTGCTGGGCGCGGGAGTCGTTCAGTTCTACGATTCGAACGGGGCCATGCTGCGAACCGTCAATCTGTTCAAACGACTGCGGCCGCGGCCCGTGGCAGCCTAAGCAGTGCCTGGCAGTCGCCCATCTCGGCGAAGGCAAGGCGACGCAGCGCGCCGCGGGCGGACGGGAGTCGTTTCTTCTCGGATCGGGACAAACCTTTCCCGCCAGGGCAAGCTTATCCCATGATCGCCATCGACGGGGCCAGCGGCGAAGGAGGCGGCCAGATCCTGCGGACGTCGCTCGCGCTGGCGCTGGTCACGGGCCAACCGTTCGAAATGAGGCGGATCCGCGCCGCCCGGTCCAAGCCGGGATTGCAGCGGCAACACCTGACGGCAGTGCTCGCTGCCGCGGAGGTTGGTGCGGCCGAGGTTCGCGGGGCTGTGCTCAATTCGCAGCATCTGATCTTTGCTCCACAAGGCATCCGGGCGGGTGAATACCATTTTCGCATCGGCACGGCGGGCAGCGCAAGCCTTGTGCTTCAGACTGTTCTACCTGCTTTGGCGATGGCCGACGGCCCTTCCCGGCTCCTGCTCGAAGGCGGCACGCACAACAGTCTCGCCCCGCCCTTCGAGTTCCTCCAAAAAGCCTATCTGCCTCTCCTGGCCCGCATGGGACCTCGGGTCGAGGCCACGCTGGAACGCCACGGTTTTTATCCGGCCGGGGGAGGTCGGGTAAGCGTCTCGGTGGTCCCGAAAAAGCCATGGACGCCCCTGGAACTCTTTCAGCGCGGCCGGGTGATTCAGCGGCGCGTTCGGGCCATCGTTTCGCGTCTCCCGCGGCACATTGCCGAGCGAGAAATCCGTACAGCGCTCGACCGGCTTGCGTGGCCCCGCGAGTGCGGCCTGATCGAGGAAGTCGAATCCGCAGGCCCTGGCAACGCCGTGGTGGTGGAAGTCGGTTGCGAACACGTGACCGAGGTTTTCACCGGATTTGGCCAGCGAGGCGTCCCTGCCGAGCAAGTCGCCGCCAGCGCCGCGGACGAAGCGCGACGCTACCTCGCGGCGGACGTGCCGGTGGGCGAGCATCTGGCGGATCAACTGCTGTTGCCGATGGCGATTTCGGGTGGAGGCGGGTTCCGCACGCTGGCGCCCTCTTCCCACGCGACAACCAACATCGCCACGCTGGCGAACTTCCTCGAAGTACAGGTCGCGGCCGTCGAACTTGGGCCGGACGTTTGGGAAATCCGCGTTGCGCGCTAGCCGCCGGGACCGTACGCCTCGATGGTTCCGCCCTGGCTCGCAAGACTCACTGCCGGGCCACATCCCCGGCGGATCGGGTGAAACGCGTGACAAACGTATCGGGGTCCATCGTCTCGGAGTGGAATCGGACGGCCCCATCCCCATAGAGGAAATTGGCGCCCGTCGGATGGAAGCTGTAGATTTCGTTGTTGTTGCTGCAATTGATCAATTGCAATCCATGGCAGACGCTATGGACCCAGAAGGGCGACTCGTCGTCCGCCCACCGAGAACCCGAAATCGTCCTGCCCGGCTCCATCTGCCCGCCGCGGTAGGAATCGGGCCGTCCCGCCACCTCGAAAAGCATGAAGCTGTTCGATAGTCCGTCGCTCACCGCGGCGACGGACCTGCATTGCCACGAGTTGGACGGGAAGAGATTGCTCCAGTCGGACCGGGGCGCGAGGACGCCCGACGAGACCAGTGGTTTCCAAAGCCCGGCGTCGATCAAAGTGCCCGCCGCGTAGTCCGAAACGAATTTCCTTCCGCCGGGCGCGCTGGGACAGCGGTACACGGCGATGTCCGTGTCGCGAGCCGGTCGGTTTTCCGCCGCGCTCCAGTTCTTGGCAAAGGTATAGACCGAATAAACCGCCTGCTGCTCCACGAAAGGCAGCAAGAACGTGAACAAATGATGGTTCGGGGTGCGCGTGAAGGTGGGCGGGAAAACGCGATGGACGCTCTCGTAGTTCAGGATGCCCAGGCCGATCTGCTTCAGGTGGTTGCCGCACTGACCGCGCCGGGCGGCTTCCCGCGCCGCCTGAACGGCGGGCAGCAGCATCGCCACAAGCGTCCCGGTGATGGCCATGACGACCAGCAGTTCCACGAGCGTGAAACCACGACAGGCCCCTGTCCAGAAACCGAGCCGCGACGCATTCCGCTTGCAAGTGCTGGACACGACGGACGCAGCCTCCCCGCGTTGCCAAGGCTTCGCTTGCAGCCGTGATTGTAATCGCCTGGACACCTGAAGGCTAGAACCGGCGGTCGGGATTTACGCCCGCCGTGCGGATATCGTGGACCTGGATTGCTTACCATTGGGTTGCGGGCGTCGCCCGCGCTGGTAAAGGTGTTGCCTCGACTTTTGCCATGGCGCCGCAACGTGACGCACAGCGTCTTCCTCACGGCTCGCAAACCGCCGCCGACTTCTCGCTCCACACGGCGTTGTTTGAGGGTGTGTAAACAGTCGCCGCGAGCCGGGGCACGCCGCCGCGGCGCGGCGATCGTCGATCATCGAGTCGCGTGGGCCAGGGCTTGCTCCAGGTCGGCCTCGAGATCTTCGGGATGTTCCAATCCGACCGAAAGCCGCACCAGGCCGTCGGTGATGCCATGGGCTAGCCGGTCGGCGCGGTCGTAGCTGGCGTGCGACATCAGCGCCGGCTGTTCAATCAGCGATTCCACGGCGCCCAGGCTCACGGCCAAATGGAACAGCCGCGTGGATTGGACCAGGCGCCTGGCCGCGTCCAGGTCGCCGGCCACCTCGAAGCTTACCATCGCGCCGAACAAGCCGTGCATCTGGCGGGCGGCGAGGTCGTGGCCAGGATGGTCCGCAAGTCCAGGGTACAAGACCTTGCTCACGCGCCGATCCGCGGCGAGGAAGGCGGCCAAACGCGCCGCGGTGCGACACTGTTCCGTGACACGAATTTCTAGAGTTTTGAGGCCGCGCGAACACAAGAAAGCGTCCCACGGTCCCAGCACGGCGCCGGTGGCGTTCTGGAGGAAATAAAGCCGCTTCCACAATTCCGGATCTCGGACGATCAAGGCCCCTCCCAACAGATCGCTGTGGCCCCCAAGGTACTTGGTGGCCGAGTGCATGGCGATGTCGGCGCCCAGTTCCAGGGGGCGCGTCAGGACCGGCGTGGCCAGCGTGTTGTCCACTCCCAACAACGCGCCGTGCCGATGGGCCAGTTCCGCGCACGCGGCGATGTCGGTAATGGACAGAAGCGGATTGCCCGGGCTTTCGATCCACACCAGCCGCGTGTTTGGCCGAAAGGCCTGCTCGAAGGCCCGCAAATCGCTGGAAGGGGCGAGCGACACCTCGATGCCAGCGGGCGCCGCGATCTTGTGGAACAGGCGGTACGTACCGCCGTAGATGTCCGCGCCCGCCAGAATGTGGTCGCCCGGCCGCAACAGCATCGTCACGCAGTGCGTGGCCGCCATGCCGCTCGCGAAGGCCAGCGCCCCGCGGCCCGACTCCAGGTCGGCAAGGGTCTTTTCCAGGGCCTTTCGCGTGGGATTGCCGCTTCGGGAGTAATCGAATTCGCCCCACTCGCCGGCCCCCGGCTGCACGAACGTGGACGATACGTGGATCGGCGGGACCACGGCGCCCGTGGCGCGGTCTGGTTCGTTTCCGACGTGGATGGCGCGGGTGCGGAAATGCATGGCTATCGTTCCAAGGCCTGCTTCAAATCGGCGATGAGGTCCTCGGCGTTTTCCAGGCCGCAGGAAAGGCGGATCATGTTGTCGGCGATCCCCACGGCGCGGCGTTGTTCGGGCGTGAAGTCGTGGTAGCTCATGTGGGCGGGCTGTTCGACCAGCGACTCGGCCCCGCCCAGGCTCGGACCAATCCGCGGGATCCGCAGGGCGTCGACGATGCGGCCCGTTTGCTCGTCGCTGGCGTCTTTCACCAAAAACGTGATCAGCCCGCCGAAGCCGCGCATGGTCCGCCGGGCCAATTCGTAATCGCGATGGGAGGGAAGGCCGGGGTAATAGACCTTTTCGATCCGTGGATGGGCGGCAAGGAATTCCGCCACCGCCTGGCCGTTTTCATTGTGACGCTTCATTCGCAACTCGAACGTCTTCAGGCCCCGTAGCAACAAGTATTCGTTCAGCGGCCCGCACACCATCCCCGTCACGCCGCGGAGCTTCCGAATCGCCTCGAGCTTCTCGGTCGAACCGACGACCACGCCCGCCAGAAGGTCGTTGTGGCCGCCCAGGTACTTCGTGCAAGAATGCAGCACATAATCCACGCCATATTCGAGAGGGCGCACGTTGTACGGCGTGGCGAGCGTGGCGTCGATGAGCGTCTCCACGCCGTGCCGCTTGCCGATGGCGGCGAAGCGTTCGATATCGACCACGCTCAAGTGGGGATTGGTGGGCGATTCGCTAATCAACAGTTTGGTTCGCGGCGTGATCGCGGCCTCCATCGCCTCGTAGTCGCACGCGCGGATCTGGCGGGTGACCACGCCGAACTTGCCCAGGTGTTTCACGCAAAACTCGCGCGTGCGGTGGTAGCACTCGTCGAACAGGGCGACCTCGTCCCCGGCCTGGAGCTTGGCCAACAACACGGCGGCCACGGCCGCCATGCCGCTGCCAAACACGACCGCCGACTCGCCCCCCTCCAACGCGGCCAGCTTCCGTTCGAGCACTTTTTCCGTCGGATTGCCGTAACGCGCGTACTCTTCGCGGGGCTGCTTCTGCTCGACGAAATCGATCACCGCCTGGGTATTGGCGAAGGTGAAGGTCGCGGCGCAGAAGATGGGATCGGTGATGGCGAACTCCGGCTTGAGACGGTCTTCACCCGCGTGGATCGCGCGGGTCGAGAAACCTCCATAAGGACTGTTGGTCGAAGGATGCGAAGCGTCCGACATGCCTAACGCTCACTTTGATCAAAAGGCGAGGAAACAAAAAAAGCCGCGTACTGCGTCGCGGCTGGCTTCTTCCAAGTTGAATCGTTGCCCGTTCCCGCTGGGCCCGAACCAACGATGGCACTTTAGCAGGTCTTGGCTGCAAGCGGCCGCAAATCCCAGTTCCGGGTATTCTAAATGGCGAACTCCGCGTCTGCAAGCGAGGGTCATCCGAGCCTGCCGATTCCAGAGCGGTCGCGTCCAAGGCAGGGTGGGCGGATCCGGGGATGGTTACACTCCGCCCGGCCGCAAAATGATTCTTCCCGGCAGCGCGACAAATGCCTGTTTCAACGCGCGCGAATTACCGGAAACGGATGTCATCGTTGGGGTGCGGATTCCCAATCGACCCCTCCAGTTCAGAGCAATCCGGCCGGTTCTTTTCGAGGCGGCAGGAGGGACCCCGGGCGATTTCACGAACTTCGCCGTCGCGGAGTTCGAACAGCCGATCGGCCAGGCGTTCGGCGTCGGAGCGGTTGTGGGTCACGTGCAGGGCGGTCAGGCGGGTTTGTTGCCGCACCGCGAGGAGCAGCTCTTGCATCTCGCCGCGGGTATCGTCGTCCAGGGCACTGAGAGGCTCGTCGAGCAAGAGGACACCGGGCCGCATGGCCAAGGCCCGGCCCAGCGCCACCCGCTGGATCTCGCCTCCGCTGAGTCCCTTGGGCTTTCGATCCAGCAGATGCTCGATTCCCAACAGGTTCGCCAGTTCCTTGACGCGGCGGTCCACGTCGGGCCGGGCCCATCGACGGACGACCAGGGCGAACGCCAGGTGCTCGCGGACGGTAAGCTGGGAGAAAAGGCTGCCGTCTTGGGGGACGTAGCCCACGCCCCGCGCCGATGGCCGAAGCAGGGTCACATCCCGCCCCCAAAGACAAATGCAACCCGACGCCACCGGCCGCAAGCCGCAGATCGCCTCCAAAAGCGTCGTCTTGCCCGTGCCCGTCTTGCCCATCAACACGGCGTACTCGCCGCCGCCGATTTCCAGCGACACGTCCTTCAGTTCAAACGCGCCTTGTTGGATGCGGATGTGCGAGAGCGAGATCATGGCAGGCTGGCCATTCCTAGCGGGTCTAGCGTCTTAAAGGCGGCGAGTAGTCGGGAGGCTTCTCCATGTTGGCGGCGGAGTCTTTTCATGCGTTGCGATCATTTTCGCCGACATCCAAAAGACTCCCCGCCGCTTCGCTTCAAACTAGATCAATCCCGTCCCTCGCAAACCGAAGGCGCGGGCCAGCAGCAGCACGACCATCGCGGCCACGACCATCACCAGCGAGACGGCGGCCGCGGCCTCGATGTTGCCGACGCTCAGCTCGAGAAAGACCGTCGTGGGAAGCACTTCGGTCCTCATCCGCGTCGCTCCCGAGAAGACGAGGATGGGTCCAAACTCGCCGAGCGACCGGGCCCAGGCCAGCGTGGCCGCGGTAAGCATTCCCCGCCGGGCCTCGGGAAAGACAATCATCCAGAAGGCCTGGGCGCGGCTGCACCCCAAGGTCATGGCCACTTGTTCGGAGCGAGGGCTGATCTGATCGAACGTGACCCGCATCGTCCGCACCGCAAAGGCGCAGGCCACGGAGAATTGGGCCAGGACGACGCTGGGCACGGCGAAGGTCACGGGAACCACGCGCTCGATCGCGCGGCCCAGCGGCGTCTGGAAGAGGATCAACAAGGCCAGGCCGAGCACCAAGGGCGGCAACACGATGGGCACGTCGAGCACCGCGTCGACCAGATCCTTCCCGCGAAAACGGAATCGCGACAACACATACCCGGCCGGCACCGCGATCCACAGCGACAACAGCGTGGAAAGCGTGCAGGAAATGAGACTCAACCGGAACGCATACTGGATTTCCGGACTCGACAATGCCCGCCACAGATACGCCGGCGACGTGAACGACGCCAGCGCGAGGAGCAATCCCCCAATGAGCAAGACATAGGAACCCAACAGAGTCGCCAAGCCGGTCAGGAAAAGTCCGTCGGAAGGCGCTACGAACGGGGCATCGCCTTGGGGCACAGGCTCATCGGGGGAGGGCACAGGAACCGAAGTCATGGGGCGTTTCGCGCGGTGGGCCATCGGAGCCATCGTGGAGCGGCCGTTCGCGTTGCCGTTTTCGCCTCTGCCGCGGGGAATGCGCTTTGCGACGCTTGCGCGGCGAAAAGGCGAGGTCGGCGCCACGGCCGGTTCCCTTGCCTAACATACTCCATGCCGCCAGCGGAGGCCAGATGAAGCGGACATCGACGAGCGTGCTTCACGGTCGGCCGGCAAGACCGGCTTGGATGCGAGCCGCCCCCGCCCCCGACTTCGCTTCTGGTCGCGGGAAAGAAAGACTCTCGGGGACGGGTTTTTTCAACATCGCGCCGGCGCCAACGCTCGCCTCACGCCGCGCGACCACCGGGCCAGGTTTGGTGCGCCGCAGGGCGGCGGCCGCCGCCTGGGCGAATCCCGCCGCGGCGCCGACCTCCGCGACGGTGCGAAGGAAACGACGGCGATTCACGAGCGACTCCTTGCCGCATCCGCGCGGATTTCGTAGGGGGCGCGTTGCGGGCGGGCGAGCCACTGGTTCGCTTCGGCGTCGCCCAAAAAAAGCTCTTGGATCGGATCCCAGGCGAGTTTCCGTCCCAGACGCATGGAGATATTGGCCAGGTGGCACACGGCGGCCGAACGGTGTTGGGAGACGACGTCGGAAATGGGCTTCGTGCGATTCCGCACGCAATCGAAAAAGTTGCCCATGTGATTTATGATCGCGTCGAGCTTGCCCACGCGCGGCGGCCGGCTCCAATTGTCATGGGCATAGAGTTTGAACTGCTCGCGGACCAGCGGCGCGTCGCGGAGGTTTTCCAGCGGTTGTCCGGAAATCGTCCCCCGGTTGACGAACAGGCGGCCGTCTTCGCCCTCGAACAGGATGCCGTTGCGGCCCTCGTCGTCGACCACCAGTTCCACGCCATTGGCATAGCGGAGCCGGGCCGAAAACTTCAGGGCCACGTTGTAGCCGTTGGGCACGTTGGGGAATTCGGCCTTGCCGTCGATTTCGATCGGGCCCGACAGCTCGGCCCCAATGCCCCATTGGGCGATGTCCATGTGATGGGCCCCCCAATCGGTCATCTGGCCGCCCGAATACTCGTACCACCAGCGGAACGTGTAATGGCATCGCTCCTCGATGTACGGCACGGCGGGCGCCTGACCCAACCAAAGGTCCCAGTTGAGATGCCGCGGCGGGTCGCTGACGGGAAACGGGCCGCCGGCGGCATTCTTTCCGAGAATCACCTCGACCCGCTTCAGCTTGCCAATCCGACCTTGACGCACCAGCTCGCACGCCAAGCGGAAACGAGGGTCGCTCCGCTGCCAGGAACCCACCTGCACCACGCGGCCGGTCTTCTGCACCACCTCCACCACGGCCTTGCCTTCGTCCACCGTCAAGGTCAGTGGTTTTTCCACATACACGTCCTTGCCCGCCAGACAGGCGTCGATCACCATCTTCGCGTGCCAATGGTCCGGCGTCCCGATCGTCACCACGTCCACGTCCTTGCGGTCCAGCAGCTTGCGGTAGTCCTCGAAGATGGCGGGCGTGCTGCCGAAACTTGCCCGGGCCTGTTCGCGGACATGCCGGTCCACGTCGGCGATCGCCACGATGTCGCCATACGCGCGAGCCTTCTCGGCGATGACGGTTCCCTGGTAGCGCATGCCGATCGACCCGATGCAAAAACGATCGTTCTTGGACCGCGGGCGATCGCGGTCCTCGGCGTCGGCGGTGAACACGTAGGGCGCCGCCGTGCCAGTGGCCAGCGACGCCGCGACGCCGCGCAACACGGTTCGACGCGAGAGCCGATTGTTACTCATCGGGATTTTCCCTCTAGTCTGCCTTTCTTTCCTCGGGGAGGCTGCTCCTCCTTCTTGTTGGTTTCCTTCGGATCGACGGCGAAGCGGTTTTCGTCCAGGCCCGGCCATTCGTCCAGTTCGGTCGGTTGAGGCGGCGGGACCATCGCCGATTCGGGCCTTGCCGACTTCGAATCGGCGGGGGCATGGTTCCTCGGCGCGGCCGGCGGTCTGGCGCGGCCCACGATCCCCAGCTTCGACAAACCCAGCCAGGCGCCGTACGGAACCGCCACACCCAACATGCCCGAAATCACGACGCCCACGGCGGTCCGCACCGGGTTGCGTTTGCGGCGTTCTCGCCAGGCTGGCGAGGGCCGATCCGAGCACGGCTCGCCCAAGGTCGCCTCCGGCGGTTTTTCCGGCGACCCAGAAGCCACCGACGTTGATTCGACGGACCCGGGCGCGAGTGATTCGATCGGCGTTACGGCCTCGGCTTGGCCCGCGGCCATCGCCTCGGACGCCGGAGAAGACTCCGCGGTCGATTCCAGCGGGGCCGAAGCCTCGTCAGGCGAGGATTCCGTCTTGGGCTGGGGAGTCTCCGGTCCGGGGACAAGTTCCACGGCCGTCTGCCCCAGGGATTCCCCCTCGCCGCCGTCGGGCAATGTTGCGGCCGCGTCGAGTCCCCCGGCTGCCGTCTGGATGGATTCAGGGGCGTTTGCCGGTTCCTCGGCTTGAGTCTGTGCTGGCCGCGGCGGCTCCTCCCTTGGTTCGCAGTGGTCGGCGACGGCATCGAGCGACGACGCTTCGCCGACTTCCTCCGTCATGCAGACCGCTGGCGAGTGACCATCGCTGCCCGGCTCTTCGGCCGCGAGTTGCCCATCGATGACCACCGGTCCTTGGACCGGCGCGACATCTGGGGACGCGAGGACGGGGATCAGGGCAGGCGGCAGTTCGGCGACGTGCTCGGGCGGGGCCTCGACCGCGTACATCAAGGCCCGATCGGCGGGAAACTCATACTCACAGTGAGGGCACTGGACGGTCGCCTGGGGATCGAGATCCTCCGGAATTGCGGCCGCTTGTCCGCAAAAAGGGCAATCGCAGACGCTAGGCATCGTAGCCTCCTGGACGCTGGGCGACCCCCTGAGTGTAACGCCCCGCAAAGACCGCTGGCAAGGCGCCGCGGCGCAGTATCGCGTACAGAAATCGCGCTTCGATATTCAATCAGGCGGCTTCGGATCCGTTTGCGCCCCGAATGGCCACCCCGTCGAAAATGGCGAAGACCCGGCCTGGCCGCGTCCTAGACCATCATCGTCCGCTGGTATTCCGCCCCGATGCTTCCGTCGCGGCAGAAGGGGGTGGTGAAGAACGCGCCAGAATGCCGGGCCTGGATTTCCATCGCTTCGCCTAGCGGAACTCCGCAGGAATCGCGGATCGACTGCATGATGGCCTTTCGGGCCGCCTCGGTGCCTGGGTTGTCGGAAACGCCGAGACCCGCGTCGGCGGGAATGTTCGGCAGCGGGCCCGCGTTCAACCTTCGAACCGGCAAGGCCCCAGGCCCGCCGCAAGCCAGACGCCACGCCAGCCGAATCGCCTCTTCGATGGGGCCCGCCTGATCGACAAGCCAACCGACCGCGTCTTTGGCCCTCCGCGGTTCGCCACTCAGCAACAGGCGGACCAGCTTGGGCCAATGTTCGGGGGTTGTCTTCCGGAACGGCCAGTGGCAACCTTCCATTCCCGGCACGACCGGCAAGGTCACTTCGGGCATGCCCAAGAGCGCGTCTTCGACCGCCACCAAATAGTGGCAGTGCATGAGCAGCTCCAGAAAACCGCCCAAGCAACGCTTGCCGTTGACGAAGCCGACCGAGACCTGGAATTCGTCGTGAAGCCGCCGGGCGGTCGCCGACCAGGCCGCGGCCAGACGGCGGCCCTGTTCGGCGTCCGACAAAGCGGGGAAGAACTCGCTGGGGTCGGCGCCGATCATCTGCGTGGCCAGGTGGAAATCGCCGGTCACGATCGTTCGGGAAATCCCCTCGCTCTTGAGCCAGTCGATGGCGCGGTTCAATTCCGCGTCCACGTCGCTGTTGTAGCTTTCCCGGCTGATCGTGATCACGCCCGCCTCGCCGTCGTGCTCGGCGTTGACGTACAGATGTTGCCACTCCGGGCTGTCGATTTGCGCGAAGGCGTCGGGATGCCAGCTTGCGCGGGCCGCCTCGGGGTGGAGGCGATGATAGCGCTGGACCCCATGGATCGCCGCGTCGGCCCCGAGTTGCCGGATCATGGCGAGGACGCCCCGGCGAAACTGGGCGCATAGTTCGCCAATGGCGTTGATGTGCGCAAGGTGCGCGCGACGCTCGTGGACCATCAGGGCGGCCATCTGGAACAACGCCCCTTGAATCCAATCGGCCAACTCCTCTTCGCCTTCGCGGTCCAGGGGCCAATCGACGAGGGGACGGAAATGGTCGGGCGGGTACCAGTTCTGGCCGCTCGCCTGGCGCTCGTTCAGTTCCGGCGTGGGCTGGAACAGCGGGCCGTATTTCTCCGCCAGGTGATGCAGACAGGACCAGGTGAGGAAGTTGGCGTCCTTGGCCCCGATCACGTCGTGGGCCCGAAACGGATTCGGACCGACCGACTTGCGCACATACTTGTCGATCTTCCAAAACGGCATGTTCGTCGCGCGGTGGTAGCGCAGGCCCGCGAGCGTCACCCCGCAGAAAAGCACGTCCAGCACGAACGACCATGAGTCGCTGACGGGGATGGGGATCAGGCCCAAGGCCCACAAGAGCTGGGTGATCGCCGAGGTCTTCGGCTCGACGACTTCCCAAACCTTGTTCACTTCGTGGGGAAAAGCCGGATGGAGCACGCCCACGCCAAGTTCCGCACTGGGAAACCCCGAGGTGACCGAGCGGATCTCGATGTCGGGAAAGGCCTCGCGAAAGATTTTGTAATGCGCCCGCTTGACCTCGAGGATCTCCGGGATCGACTCCAGCAGGAAGCGCGGCCGCCAACGGGCCAGCTCGGGCGGAAGGGCGCGGCCGTCGTAGGTCATCCGCACGATGCGGCTCATGATCCGGTCCGCCCGCTGTTGGCCGACCGCCTCGACGAGCCGAGGGTAATGCGGGCCGATGCCATCGGGCGTGCGCGATCGGGCCAGGCCGATGGAGTTGACCCCGAAAGGCTCCAGTCGGGACGTCAACTGCATCATCTTGCCCGCCCCGACGATGCCGTTGGCGCCGGAAATCACCAGGGATCCCCGCTCGGCGGGCGGGCCGAAGACGCGGTCGACCAGTTCGCTGGCGTCCGCGGGCAAGCGACCATTGCGGAAGATGTCGGCGACCGTGCCGAGGGCGAGAGTATCGAGCGTGGGTTGCCGGATGGCCTTGGTCATTTCGAGCGTCCTCCTTCGGCTACCCGGAACAGCGCGGCGATGCCCACGTCGCCCGCCGCGCAACCGAACAACAAGACCAGGCCACCGCCGAGGTCCACCGCCTCTTCCAGGGCCTCAATCAAAATGCGAGTAAGGGTGGGTCCTTGGGGATGCCCCCACACCAGCGAGCAACCGGTCCGGTTCATGTTCCTCCAATCGTAGCCCATCGCCTTCGAGAAAATCGCGTCGTTGACGGCGAACGGGTTATGGCTCTTGACCACCGCCACGTCGGCCAGCGTCAGGCCGGTTTTGGCGAGCAGTTTTTGCACGGCCAGGGTGGGGGCCTCGGGCATCAGGGCGGGATGGGCCCGAGCCTCGGCCTTGGCCACGCATTGGATGGCGATTTCCGGGCGGGGGCTGAGTTCCCTGCTTTTCTCCCGCGTCGTCACCAACAGCGTCGCCATCCCGTCCGAGGCGTGCGTCTGCAAACCCGTCGTCACGCACGTGTCCAGTTCCCGCATCGCCCGAAGTCCGTCCAAGGTGATCTGGCGCACGCCAAGGTCCGCGTCGATCCGCCCCAATCGCCGCCCTTGCACGTTCAACACCTCCAGCGGCACCAACACGCGGTCGAGGAAACCGGAAGCCTTGGTCTCGAAGTACTGCTGATAGCGGCAAAACGCGAGTTCCTCGACCTCGCGGCGGTCGAGGCCGTGCTTCCGCGCGGCGTTGCCGGCCGTGGCGATCATCGCCTGGCCCGCCGCCGGATCAAAACCAAAATTGTCCCAAACGTCGCACAGGGCCATGGTCCGGCGATGGGCCCGCCGTTCGGGAAAGACCCCCACCGGCGAATCGCTCGTGCGGTCGAAGGTGAGCACCCCGACCACGTCGTGCGCCCCGCTCTCGACTTCCGCCGCCGCGTGGAACACGGCTTGAAGCCCCGTCGCGCACGCCTGTTCGAGGTGAAAACCGGGGATTCGCGCGCCAAGGCAGCTCGCCACGAGCGGGGCGTTCCAAAACTTCCAATGCCAGGGAATCGTGGAACCAATGACCAGGTACTCCAGCTCGCTCTTGGGAACCCGCCGAAGGCCCAGGATGCGGTTCATCGCCTCGCCGGCGAACTGGCCGATGTTGACCTCCGCCAAGGCCGACGTTTGCCAGGCGGGAAAGTAGCTGCTTCCCCAAGTCCCGTAGGGAATCCATGCCCGGGGAAACATCGAGATGTTCTTGTTCATCAAGACCGCTCCAAGACGACGCGGGCCATTAAACGCGAATCGCAAAATATAGCCATTTTGCGGCCGCCCCACAAGCAACCCGAGGAATGAAGCTACGATTCAGGCGTAAGAGGACCCGCGACAGGGGGGGACAACGCGGGGGAGGCGGCCTGGCGGCGGTTTTCGGACGGGGCGGCCGTCCTGGCGGGTCGCTCCGGCTTTCCGGCGGTTTCTGCGTCTCCGCTTCGGCCCGGCGTCGGGCCAGCGTCTGCCGCCGCTTCGGCTCGCGCTTCTGCGCCAGCGGACGCGGCGCGTGCCGCGGCCGGACACTCCGCAGCGACGCGCGGCGCGTCGGCTCGTACTCTTCCCATGGCGGCGACAGTCGCGTCAGTCCCCGCACGTCCTAGAGGATGTCCATGTCCGAGCGAATGGGAATCACCGTGTCGATGCCGTAGTCCTGCTTGAAACGGCCGATCCGCGGGCCGTTGATGAAGCCCCCGTCCGGCAAGAGCACCTTCATCTTCGGTCTTGCGGTCACGGAGGCGGATCGCGAGGTTGGTCGCAGTTTCCCAGTGGCCTGGGATCGATCCGCCGGGGCGCCAACGCCGCGTTTTTCACCTCTGCGGCGTGACTTCCTACGGCAGCCGTGGCAGGTTCCTCACCGGCCTCGAACGTATTCCCCTGGACTGTGGTCACATTGGACCGAGAGCATGAAGGGTTGAAGGACGGCTCGAATCGCAAGAAGGTTTCCGCCCCTCACCCGATGCGAATCTGCCCTAACTCGAGCCGTTTACAGGCGGGAGGTCTTCCGCAATAGGGTCCTATTTTTTCTCAACGTTAGCTTCCGGTTTAGGTGATACCCATTGTTTCTTAAGTTCGTCGATCGCCTTGCGCATTTCGTCCAATTGGCGGTGCATTTCGCCGAGTTGTTTTTCGAGCGACTTGCGAACGTCGGGCTTCAATCCCCGTTGGCCGGGCGGCGCCGACGCCGCTGGGGGCAAGGTTTCGGGGTCGCCGATCAGGGCCCCGTGCCACGTGGGGTTGCGAAGCATGGCTTCGACGTGGGGTCGCAGATCGGCGGGAATGGCGTCGAGTTGGTTCTCGGTCGCTTCCCACTTCTCCTTGCCGCGCGTCACCACGATCTTCGCCGGCTGGTCGCCCTGCTTGGTGATGGCTATGGTCACATTGGCTGGCAGGTCGGGCAGCTTGCCTGGCCGGGCCAGAACCACGCCGGGACGAAGGAAAAACAGGCTATAGTCGCGATGGCGCGGGTCGCCCGCCCGGAATTGCTCGATCCACTTTCCAAACGCCTCGGCGGGCGTGGGAACGCGGAGGCCGGGAATCTCGCCCTGGGGTCGCTTGGCGGGCGTGACCTGGAGCTTCATCCTTTTCCCGCCGCGGAGCAATTCCAGCTCGAGCGGCTTGCCCTTCGACGCATCGACGGCCGCGATCAGGTCCTCCACTTGAGCGAGCGGTTGCCCGCCGGCCTTCAAAAGAATGTCGTGTCGCTGCACCGCCGCCGCGGCCGCCGGACTCTCCGGAGCGACCTGTTCGACCAGCAACCCTTGGTTCTCCGGCAACTGCAAATGCGATCTCAGCGCCTCCGGGGCTGGCTCGGTGACGATCCCCAGCCAGTATTCACTTGGTCGGAAGGGGTTTGCGCCGGGCGGCGCGGTGTCGGTCTTCGCCTGCGCGAAGCTCGCCTCCGCCGTCGCCGCGACCAAAGCCAGCCCGAGAACGAACAGGGCCAAACGAGGTTTCGACATGGCAGACTCCTTTGTGCGCGGTCTATTCGATATGATTGCCGACGTAATGGATATCCACCTGATCGACGGGCAGGACCGCGTGACGGCCATCCTGGATCCGCACCGGCACCAGATTTCGCGATTGACGGACCTGGTAGCCGGCCGCGCGCAAGGCCTCGCGAATCGCGGCGGGGAAGGCTTGGGCGTCGGGATACAAGAGGGAAGGGTCCAGCTCCTCGCGTTCCACGACGGGCAAATGGACCGGCCCTTCGCCCGCCCAGCCCGGCAGGGCAAGGGTCATGGTCGGGCCTGCCTCGGCCGGCGACGAGCCCGAGGGTTGGCGGAGGCCGCGACCAGCGTTTGAGTCGTGGTTCGAGGCGAGGTTGGTGACCTCGGTCAGGGCCCCGTCCGACGCCCCGGGCCGGAGCAACGCGCTGGCCCACCAGCCCAAACCTAGCGACACGAGGATCGCCGCCGCCAACGCGAATTGCCAGCCAGTCCGCGGCCCCACCCCAGGCGATCTTCGCGTGGTTCGGGCGGGCGAGGTGTTCCCGGTCGGAGGGAGGGAGAACGGTTCGCGCGAGGCATCCTTGGCCAGGACTTCGCGGAAGCACTGGGCCTCGAGGAACGCCAAGGCGCACGCCCGCCACCCGCCAGGGGTTTGGTCCAGACGCTTCAACAGGGCCCGACGCTCGGCCTCGGAAAGCTCGCCCTCAACCAGGCTATCGATCAGTTCCCGATCCAACCCCGACAAAGGCTGCTCACTAGGTTTCATAGATCGTCTTCGGTCACCTCCAACGCGGCTAGTTCGCTCCGCAGCCGCTGTCGTGCCCGGTGCAGCCTCGCCTGCATCGCCGCCGGAGAAACTCCCAACCGCTCAGCCAGTTCCCGATAACTCCAGTTCTCGCTGTACTTCAGCGAGAGGATTTCGGCGTCGCGGCGCGGCAGCCGGGCGAGGGCCTTGCGAACCAACTCCCGCCGCTCGTCGGCCAAGAGCCAGCGGAGCGGGTCGGCCTCGCGGCCGGACTCTTGCTCGGGCTTTATTTGCCGGGCATAGCTGGCCGTCAATTTCCGCCGACGTCCCTGCTTCCGGCGGTAGAGGAGCGATTGCGTGACCGCGAGCCGGTAGAGCCAAGGGGCTATCTTGCTCGCGTCGGCCAACGGGGCACGTTGCCGCACCGCCGCCAGCGAAATCTCCTGCATCACGTCCTCGACCGCCTGAGGCTCACCCAACCGCGCGTGCACCACCGTGCGAAGCCATCGACCGTGCTCCGCCAAGGCGGCTTGCCAGTCGATCTTCGGCGTTGAACCTGCACACTCATCGCGGATCGGGGTGGAAATATCCATCATCGCCCCATCGAACGTTGCCGCTGGCTTGCAATTGTTGCACAATCTTATCCAATGGCGGATTGTACGCACCACACCCTCGCGTGGATCGACACGGAACTCCGAGGCCTCGAAAAGGCGGGAACATACCGCCGTCTTGCAACTCGCGAGGGGGCATTAGCTCCCCATATCGTACTGGATGGCCGGGAGTTGCTCCACTTTGGGTCCAACGACTACTTGGGTTTGGCATCGGATCCGCGTCTGAAGGCCGCCGCTCAGGCGGCCATTGAGCAGTACGGCTGGGGGAGTGGGGCAAGCCCTTTGATTCTCGGCCACAGCTCCCTGCACCAGCAGCTTGCGGAGCGAATTGCGCGGTTCGAGGGCACGGAGGCGGCCTTGGTGTTCCCATCGGGATTTGCCGCCAATGCAGGCACTGTGGCAGCACTAGCAGGCCCGGGCGACGTGGTATTCACGGATCGAAACAATCACGCGAGCTTGCTGGACGGATGCCGCCTTTCCCGGGCCGATGTTCGGCCGTACCCGCACGCTGACTGGCAGGAACTCAAGCGGCTTCTGTGCCGGCGAACCAATTACCGCCGTCGGCTGATCGTTACCGACAGTCTGTTCAGCATGGACGGCGATTTTGCCCCTTTGGTTGAGCTAGTGGATCTCGCCGAGCGTTACGAAGCGATGCTGATGGTGGATGAGGCCCACGCAACGGGCGTTTTCGGCCCCGGAGGACGCGGACTGGTCGAGCAATTAGGCGTCCAGTCCCGAGTGCCCGTGCGCGTCGGCACGCTGAGCAAGGCCCTCGGTGGGGTTGGCGGTTTCGTGGCCGGTAGCCGGACACTTGTCGATTGGCTGGTAAATCGCGCCAGGCCATACATTTATTCCACCGCTGCTCCCGCTGCTTTGGCCGCCGCCGCGCTGGTCGCTATCGAGATTGTCGAGCAAGAGCCTCACCGCCGAACCACGCTCCTCGATCGGGCCGCTTGGCTCCGCGAGCAACTGGCCGCCCGGGGCTGGAACATCGGCCGCTCGTCGAGCCAGATCATCCCGATTGTGGTGGGAGAGCCTGAACGAGCCGTTTCCCTGGCGGCAAAACTCCGCGAGCAGGGCATCTTCGTACCCGCCATCCGCCCCCCGACCGTCCCAAAAGGCGAATCATGCCTCCGCGTCAGTTTGAACTTTGCCCACTCGGAGGAAGCAGTCGGCCAGTTGTTGGCGGCGCTGGGAAAGCCGCCTGAACCTTTTTAGGCAAAACTCATCGCGCAGTGAAACGATACCCCATATATGAATTATTATGAAACACCTATTTGGGCAATTTCCGGGCAATTCCGGGACAATTGCGGGCGGGCTAATTCAGGTGACAGTATACTTAATTGTCTGCCAATTAGGTATACTGTCCCCGGAATTCACGCGGAATTGCCGGAATTGGCCGGCTCGCTTGACTTGGGAGCGGGCTGTGCCGAACCGGGCGGCTTGATGCACCTCTTGGGGTGCGATTAGACTTTTCCGCGATCGGGATTGGCCATGTTTTCTGCGGCGATTGCGGATTTTTTTCAGGTCTCGGATTGAAGATGTTGACGGCCCCCGGTTTCGGAGTTTAGGTTAGTGGTAATGTTGACTTGCGAAACGCGGTTCGGCAAATGTCTATGCACGCGGAGAGGGCCTTTGAGCTTGGGGTTGGTTACCTGGAAAGCCAGGAACTGGAAATGGCTCTGATCGCCTTTGGCGAGGCGATCCGTCTGGATCCTAAGATGGCTCAGGCATTTAATGGCCGGGCTGTAGTTTGGGGGCTGAAGGGGGATTACGAAAAGGCGCTCGCCGACGCCTCGGAGGCCCTCCGGTTGGACCCTTGGGAGCCAGAATACTACCGAACACGGAGCTACGTTTACGACCAACTCGGGAACAAGGAATCTTCGGCGGAAGATTTGGAAAAGGCCGAGCAATTGGCCTTGCAATGGGCGGCTCGGGCCGAATCTTCCTGAGCTTCCCCGACGCGGCGACTTTTATGGCAGACGCTGCCCCGTGTAGCGGAATGCCCCCGTCTTCCGCGTCGATTCGTCTTGGTCGCCGACTTCACTGATCAAGTCGCCTTGCTTGATCCTCGGGCAACAGAGAGGTACAATCGCCTTGGAGCTGATAATGAGTATCAATTTCGGATGATCGTCATGCCGACTGCCTGTTGCCCGCCGCCCGTGGATCGCGCCCCGCCCCCGCTCTGCCACGCCATCCCCTTGACCCGGTTGCGTCCGGGGCAATCGGGCGTCGTTCGCCGTATTCGCGGCCGTCCAGAGGACGTCCACCGACTGGAAGAATTCGGTCTTCGAGATGGAGTGGCGGTCGAAATGTTTCGTCCGGGCGCGACGTGCATCCTTCGTTTGAAGGGCGGGAAGGTATGCTTGCGAGCCAACGAGGCGCTGGAAATTCTCGTCGTGCCCACCGCCGAGGTTAGCTAGGCCGGCGGCGGGCCAGGTTCCTGTAGGATGTCTTGCGGATCGGGATATTGGACCGTCGAAGGCGCCGGGGAGATAAACTCTTCTCTCACGGCAGGATTCGAACGACAGGGGAAAACGAGTAGAATCGGCCAGCCCCCAACGGGTGGTCCAAGCCGGTCCCGCCCTTCACGGCAGCGCGATCCCAGAAACGTTGTATTGCCATCGTCGCAGCGAGGGGCTCTTGCCGACGCGAGGTAGCGAGCAGTTCCATGGCAACGTGTCCCGCCGAAAAGGCCCTCCACATAGCCCTGATTGGCAATCCCAACACCGGGAAGTCGACACTGTTTAGCGCGTTGGTGGGCATTCACCAAAGGGTGGGCAACTATCCGGGCGTCACGGTCGAGAAACGCACCGGGACTTGTGAAATTGGCGGTCGTCGGTTCCATTTTGTCGATTTGCCGGGCCTGTACAGCTTGTCGCCTCGATCGCTCGACGAATTGGTGGCGGTCGAAGTCCTTTTGGGTCGCGTCCGCGGCACCTCGCCGGTGGATGCGATCCTGTACGTGGTGGACGCAAGCAATTTGGAACGGAGTTTCTATCTGCTGAGCCAGATCCTTGAGCTTCGCGTGCCGACGATCGTCGTTCTCAACATGCTGGACGTGGCGGAGCAGCATGGCTTCCAGATCGATCCCAAGGCACTGTCGCAACGGTTGGGCGTTCCGGTGCTGCCGACGCGGGCCAACCGGGGAATCGGGCTGCCCGAGCTTCGTCAGGCGATCCTCGGAATCGCCAACCTCTCTCCCCCGGAATCTCCACCATGCCTTCCCGACGCGTTCCATGAGGAGGCCGCGGCACTCGCCTCGATCCTGGCAAAAGACGGCAAGGCCCCAGGGGAGCCTGAGCTTAGGGCTGCGAATCGCTGGGCGTCGTTCCCTGGCCGTCGCCGTCATCGCCACCGGGTGGGGCACGGCCCTGGGCCGCGGCGCGAGCCGCTTCCCCGTTGGGTCGTGGAGCGGCTCTTGCTCGACACGTCGGGCACGCTTCGCTCTTCGGTCCTGCCGGGAGCGGATGCTTCACTCGATCAGGCCTTAATGGCCGCTCGCCAGCGGCTCAACCAAGCCGGCTGCCCCATTCCCAACATCGAAACCACGGCCCGTTACGCCTGGATCCAGCAGGTGCTCGACGGCGTGGTTCGGCAGCCGCTGGAACGCAAGCCGACCGTTTCGGATCGCGTCGATCGCGTTCTTACCCACCCCGTTTGGGGCGCGATCGTCTTCGTCCTGATCGCGGTGTTGATGTTCCAGGCGGTGTTCGTGTGGGCCGAGCCGTTGATGAGCCTGATTGGCGACAGCGTGCAATGGCTGGGCAAGGCGATCGAGGCGAGGCTCGCCGAAGGAGCGCTGCGCAGCCTTTTGGTGGATGGCGTGCTGGGCGGGGTCGGTTCCGTGTTGGCATTCTTGCCGCAGATTCTCGTCTTGTTCCTCTTTTTGGGCGTGCTGGAGGACTGTGGCTACCTGGCCCGGGCCGCTTACCTGATGGACGGGTTAATGATGCGGGTGGGGTTGAGCGGCAAGTCGTTTTTTCCCTTGCTGTCATCGTTTGCGTGCGCGGTGCCGGGGATCATGGCCGCGAGGGTAATCGAGAATCCGCGAGACCGCTTGACCACCATCCTCATCGCCCCGCTGATGACTTGTTCCGCTCGACTGCCCGTTTTCACTTTGATGATCGCCGCGTTCATTCCTCGTCGGACGTACCTGGGAGGGCTGTTGAACCTGCCGGGAATCACTTTGGCGTCGCTTTACTTCTTGGGCATTGCCGTCGCGGTCATCGTCGCCCGACTCCTCAAGAAGACCGTGTTTCGCGGCGACGTGCCGCCGTTCCTGATGGACTTGCCAACCTACAAGTGGCCGTCTCCGCGAACGGTGGCACTGCGAGTCATGGAGCGGGGGATTTCGTTCGTGCGGTTGGCAGGAACGGTTATTCTCGCCGTCTCGATCGTGGTTTGGGCCGCGCTGTATTACCCACATGACCGCGACCAGGTGGAGGGTCCTTTCAAGGAGCGCCGCGAACAACTTCAAGCCCAACTCGCAAGCGCGGCGGACGCCTCGGCCCGCGATCGGGCGGCAGAAGAGCTGGAGGCGTTGAAGGCGGAGATCGCTGCGGCCTATCAGCGTCAGAGCTACTTGGGCCGATTCGGCCGCTGGATCGAGCCGGTCTTCCGGCCGCTGGGTTGGGATTGGCGGATCGGGTCGGCGGTCATCGCCTCCTTTCCCGCACGCGAAGTCGTGGTCGCCACCCTAGGCGTGATTTTCAGCGCGGGCGAGGCGGACGCCGATTCGCCCGACGCAACAGCGGACCTGGTCGCCCGGCTCCGCGAGGTTTGCTGGGAAGGCACGGATCGCCCGCTGTTCAACGTCCCCGTGGCCCTTTCGATCATGGTCTTCTTTGCCTTGTGCGCCCAGTGCGCGGCGACGCTCGCCGTGATTCGCCAGGAAACCCAGAGTTGGCGCTGGCCGATCTTCACGTTCGCCTACATGACCACCCTGGCCTACCTCGCGGCCATGGCCACCTACCAGATTGGAATCCGCATCGCTGGCTAAGACATGGACCCTTTTTGGCAAGAGATGACGGCCCTGTGCCTCGTGATGGCTTCGGCGGCCTATCTGATTTGGCGGATTGTGGGATCGGGGCCCCGGGACCGCCGTCGCCCGGCCTGCGGGACGTGCAACGCTTGCTCGCTGAACCAGGCAAGAGCCAGGAAATCGCCACGTTGATGTCTGCGAAACCCGCCGTGGCGTTGGGTTTTGGGTTGTGAAGCAATCCGCGGGCCGAGGGCCAGCATCGCGGAGGCTTCTCACGGGGCGTGGCGGCGGAGGATTTCGTCGCACGCCTCGCACACCGACGGGACGTCGATTGCTTCCATCAAGACGCTGGACGCCCGGCGCCGCCGGGAACTCGGGCCGTAGATGGCCATCTTTTGGACGACCGCGTGTCCTGGGCCATACGGACCGTTTTCCTCGGCGGGCCAGGGCCCGTAAAGCCCCACGCAGGGCGTGCCCACCGCCACGGCGAGGTGCAGCGGGCCCGTGTCCGAGCTGACGAAAATCCTCGCCCGCTGACACAGGGCGGCCAACTCGCGGAGCGTGGTTGGTGGGGCGAGGCAGGCACGACCTTCCGAGTTTGCCACGATCCTCTCGGCCAAGGCCCGCTCCTCGCGGCCCGCCCAAACCACCAGCGACGGCAATCGCCATTGGCGTCCGAGGTGTTGGGCCACGGCCCCGAACCGATCTGGCGGCCAGATTTTCGAAGGCCGACTCGCGCCCGCGTTGATGATCGCCAACGGCGGTTCGATTTCCAGATCGGCAAGCATCCGGTCCGCCGCCTCGCGCTCCGATTCGGTCAAGGGAATCTGGAAGCGAACCGGCGGTCGGACAATGCCCAACGGCTCGATTAATTCCAACGTCCGGTCCACGGTGTGCTTGGTCTTGGTGAGGACCAGATCGGTGTAAAACCAGCGGCTGATTTCGCGTCCCCAGTGGTCGCCAAAGCCGATCCGCCGCGGCGCGCCCGAAAGCCAGGCGGCCACCGCGCTTTTGGTCAGCCCCTGGGCGTCGATCGCCACGTCCAGACGCAAGGCGCGGAGCCGCCGGCGGAGGCCAAAAATCGCCCGCGGCGACCGCAACCACCTCCGCCCGACAACGATGACTTCGTCGAGCGCCTCGTGACCTTCCAGGAGGGTCGCGGCCGGATAGGCCGACACCCAGGCCAAATAGGCGCTGGGAAACCGCTGCCGGAGCGCCGCGGCCAAAGGCATGGCATGGATCACGTCGCCGATGGCGCTGAGGCGAACAATCAGAATCCTCGGACTATCGGACAGACGCGGTGGCGCGGGCATGCCGTTGGGGTTCGGTGGGGGTTGAGGGTCCGCGCTATCCGCGTTCGGGATAGATAGTGCGGAGGAACTTGTAGTACGCCGCGTAATCGCGCTTCACGCCGTGGGGCGCGGCAGCCTCGATCTGAATCCAGCCGCTGTAACCGATCTTGTCGATCGCCTCGCGGACTTTGCGGAAGTCGATCCGCCCCTGGCCAAGCATGTGGCCGCCGTCCTTGAAGTGGAACTCGCAGATTTCCTTGCCCAAAAGGGGGATTTCCTTGAGCACGTCCCGCCCCTTGTCCGTCGAGTTGCCCACGTCGTAATAGACTTTCAGGGCCGGGGAACCGACGCGTTCGAGGATTTTCAGATTGTCTTCGGCGCTGAGGTAGCTCTCCAGGCCGATGAGGATCGAAAGCTTCTCGGCCTTGGCCGCCGCCTCCTTGAGCACGCCGACCAGGTGGTCGATCTCCGCGGTCTTGGCCATGTCCAGATCGCCGTTGCCGAAGCAGGCGGGCATGATGATCGAACGGCCGAGGGCCTTGCACACGTCGATCCCGTCCATCAGCCATTGCGCTGCCCGAGGATCGCTCTTCAACGGCACGGTGTTCGTCGCCGCCAAGGCCACCGAGCCGATCTCCATGCCGGTCTTCTTGGCCATTTCGAGGTAGGCCTTTTGGACTTCAGGCCTGCGCAAGGGAAGGTCGGAGGCCGCCGAGCCCATGTCCACTTGAACTCCGTCCAAGCCGATCTCCTTGGCCAGCTCCAGGCTCGACGGGTCCGCCTTGCCGAGATTCCATTCGCAGGCGCCAATCTTGAACCATCGGGACTTTGGATCCGCCAGCAGCGGCCTCATGTGGCTCACCGCGGCCGCCAGCGCGGCCCACCGGGCGCCCCGCGAGAGAACCTCGCGCCGCGTCACGCATTCGTGCAAATCGGTCATGGAAAACTCCTCTTAATGGAAAACTCGCGTTATGCTGTTGGTGGTTGCCCGTTCCCAATCGACGGCCCGATCGGGCCGTCGTCGAATCGTGGCGACTCCTCGGCCGGACGGGACTGCCCGGCGTCGTCCTATTGCCATGGCGCGTGAAACGTCGGGCAGAGCTTTCTTGGCCGCCCGTTTCGGCCTATTCTATGCGAATCGCGGCGCCTCCGCCACGCTGGAGAAAAAGGCCATTCTACTTTTTGGCAACAGGGACAACGTGCACGCACCCAGCTACTGAAAAGTAGAATGTCCCCTTTTTGTTAGACAGACGCAACGAGCTGACGCACTCTGTGCTCGAGACGGGATAAGATTTCGTAATCGCTGGGGCGCGAGGTGGGCAAGGCGGGTCGCAGCGGCAAGGGCACGTCGTCCATTCGATAGACCGTGCCAGGGACGCTGATCCCGAAAGGGGCCGGAGCAAACGCCACCGTGGCTTGTCGGGTGGTGGGGGTTTCCTGAGGGTCCAGGGCGATGTAGGGAATCGAGGCCAAATGCTTGCGCGCCGCCTGGCAGAGATTCGCCATCGGGTCGGCCGAGAGAATCATCGCCGCGTCGGCCTCCCGACGCGAGAGGATATCGGTCGCCGTGTACTCGCCAGGATTGAATCGAGGATAGCCCCGGGAAAAATTGACGCCGAAAGGATAGCCGGTGCGCCAGGAAAGCACGTGGTCGGCCCCGGTCACGTTGCCGTGTCCCCGCATCGGCTTGCACACGAACCGGGTGAAGTCGTTCAGGTCGCGAACGAGGGCCAGGAGGGCCTCGCAATTGAGATGCTTTCCGCGGGTCATGGTCAGGCCCATGCCAAAAAAGAGCGCGCCATAGCGGGCCTTCTTCATCCGCTCCGCTAGCTCCTGCCAGACGGCCAAGGAAAGGCCAGTCTCCGCTTCCACCTGATGGGCGTCGAGGCTCAGGCCCTTGACCAACGCGCGAAGTGTCCATAGGGCCTCGAAATCCTTGCACGGCCGAACCTGGAGGAAGAGGTCCGCCGCCTTCGCGCTTTTGGTCCGCCGCACGTCGACCACCACGCAGGTGCGGTCCTGGCGGCCCCGGGGTACAAAGATTCCCCTCGGCATGAGCGTGAACTTGGTGAAATGGCGGGGATGGCTTTCCGCGGGATTGCAGCCCCAGTAGATCACCAGGTCGGCCCGATGGCGGACCTCGCCCAAGGTCGCGGTAACCTCGCCCACCGACTGAAACGCCATCCCCGACGGCCCGTGGTACACGCTCGTCGTGGTGTCGATCGTCCCGCCAATCCAATCCGCGATGGCCACGGCCTTGCGCTGGGCCTCGCAGGTCGTGTCGCTCAGGCCGTAAAGGAGCGGGTAGCGGGCCTCGGCCAGGATGCGGGCGGCGCGGTTGATCCCTTCTTCGACGGACGCCGGGTGCCCCTCGACCGTGCAGACCGGTCGATCCGACTCCTGATGGTTGAGAAACCACGTTTTGCCCAACACGCAGGCATTCTTGGCTTGCGTGATTCGGTTTTCCTCGACGGTCAATTCGATGTCGTCACACGTGCAGCCGCAAAAGGTGCAGGTGACATCAGAGATGGTCATCTTGCTTGGCGGTGAGTTCATAAGAACATGAAAAGATGGCCGATGGTCCCGCAAGCATGGAACCGGAGCAATGCCCGCCCCGAGCGTGGCTACCCGGCGTTTATTATCGTGTCTGTGCTGATACCCTCGGTTGGGTTTTCCGGCATCGTCTCAACCATGATTTCGCCCCCCTTGCTGGTTGGCATCCCCGACCCGTGGGTATCACTGTCCATCAATCGACAGGATATGTCCCCATAGGCGATGAAAGCCAGCCCGGGAGGGGGATCCCCTCCCTTGGCGGTTTCGACCGGGAGCACCACCGAGGGCGCAGGGGGTAGATCATCAGGGGCATCCGTGACCGTCCTGCCGGGCGGTGGTCCAGCATCCGATCGGACTCGGCTGACCCGGACGAGCTGTCCATCCCGAAGCGTCATCGCCAACATGTCGTCTGGCGAAACGTGAAGCGTCCGTGTCTCGGCCCGATATCCGGCCGTGTGCTTGCCCTCGCTGATCCCGCACCCTTGCTTGGACGTGCGTCCTGCGATAAGTAGGAGACTTTTGCGGGTCATAATGCGATATTGTTCGCTAAAGCCCCTGGGAAAAGCAACCAGGCGGGTTCCGATTGCTTGCACGATGTCCCGGCTCCCGGATAAGATACTTATGCGGCTGATCCTCACGCAGGGGGGAATCCCTAAATTTTAGCTTGGTGCGACGGAGAATCAGAGTGAAGGTTGCGGGGTTTGCTCCAGTGGAAGCCGCCGACTTTTCGACATAATTGAAAGTATCGTCATGGCCTGCTTCTTTGGCCGACACCCTATTGGCGGGGTCTCGTCATGAATGTAATTGAAGCCCGCAGGCTCGAAAAGGCTTATGGCAATGAAGAAACGCGCGTACACGCGTTGCGGGGAATCGACCTGAGAGTGCAATACGGGGAGTTTCTGGCCATTATGGGCCCTTCAGGCTCGGGCAAGAGCACCTTGCTGCACATTTTGGGTGGAGTCGAAACCCCGACAAGTGGTCACGTGCTCTTGGAAGGAACCGACCTGGCCACGCTCGATGACGATGAGCGGACGTTGATCCGTCGCACAAAGATCGGGTTCATCTTCCAGTCGTTTAATCTCTTGCCCGCGTTTACGGCCGAGGAAAATGTCGCGCTTCCGCTGGACCTGAGCGGCATGTCGGCCAAGGAGGCCCGGCGGCGGGCGTTGGACGCCCTGAGCCTGGTGGGTATTGCCCATCGGCGGAATCACGTCCCCAGCGCCCTGTCGGGGGGAGAGCAGCAGCGGGTGGCCATCGCCAGGGCGTTGGCCATCCGGCCGGCGATCCTCCTGGCCGACGAGCCTACCGGCAACCTCGACAGCGTGAACGGCCAGCAAGTGACGGCGCTTTTGCGCCGTCTAGTGGATGAGGAGAAACAGACGATCGTCATGGTGACGCACGACGCGGGCGTGGCAGCGCAGGCCGATCGCCTGGTCCGCTTGCGCGACGGATTGATCGAAAACGACGTGAGGCAGATCCAGACGCGGCCCAGGGTCCGCACGTGTCTGTTCAAGCGAGTTCCCTGATCGATGGTTCTGTGGAAATTCACGATCCGCGAGTTGAAGAACCGTCCCGGCCGCGCCGCGCTGACGCTCCTGAGCATCGTCATTGCGGTCTCCGCCGTGGTGGCGGTCAACGTTTCATCAAGCACCACGCGCCGCGCGTATGAGGAGATGTACGCGAAGCTGGCGGGGCGAGCGGCCCTGGAAGTGATCGCCGAGGGCGGCGCGGCCTATGACGAGGCGATCGTCGCCAAACTGGAACGGGTGCCGGGCGTGAAGACCGCCGTGCCGATCTTTCGCGGGCCGGCCAAGTTGTTCCGCAAGACGGGGAAGCTCCTCTTTTTCGTGATGGGCATCGACCCCATGCGCGACGAGGCCGTGCGCGACTACCGCCTCGTGGAGGGCGACTTTTTTCACGATGATGAAGGGGCGTTGATCGAGGCGGGATTTGCCCGCGGGCTGGGCATTTCGGTGGGCGACGAGATCGGCCTGCTCGTCACCCGCGGCTACACCAAGATTCCCGTCATTGGTTTCCTCGCCCCGGAGGGAGCGGCCCAGTTCAATCAGGGCGGCACGGCGTTCGTGACCCTGCGGGCCGCGCAGCGGATGTTTGGCAAGCCGCGAAGCATCAACGCCACGAGCCTGGTGCTGGAGGATTCGGCGGATCCGGCGGCGGTTCAGGCCGAAATCGCCCGCATCCTGCCCCCCGGCCTCACCGTGCGGCCTCCGCTCGCCCGGGCCCAGTTGGGCCGCGAGACGCTCCAGAGCCTCGACCAAGGGCTTGGGTTTGCTTACACCTTGACGCTCGTCTTGGCCACGATCGTCATCCTCAATACATTCCTGATGAACGTCGGCGAGCGGCGGAGGCAGTTGGCCATTCTGCGGGCGTTGGGGACCACGCGGCGGCAAGTCATGGCCATGCTGCTCCGCGAAGGGCTCTTGCTGGGCATCGTCGGCACGGTGGCGGGGATCGCGGTCGGATTGGCGGGGGCCTACGTGCTGAGCCTGGCGATGGCCCGGGCGTACAACGCCACGGTCAACGCCCTGGAGATCAACGCCGGACCGTTCCTGCTCGCCGGCCTGTTGGGGCCGGGAATGGCGATGATCGCCATGTTCGTGCCCGCCTATTTGGCCGGCAAAGTGACGCCGTTGGAAGGCATGAGACCCGTGGTCGCCGAGGTGACGCGGCCGGCATCAGCCAAGGTCACGTTGCTGGGAATCGGTTTGACCGCCTTGACTGGCATGGTTCTGGTGGCCTGTGTTTTCGGGTACCTTCCGATCGAGTTCGCCACGCCGTTCGGCGTGGCTTACACGTGCTCGCTGGTTTTGATCATTCCCGCCTTGCTCGCCCCCGTCACCCGGCTGATTGCCAAGGTGTTGCATCCCCTGCTGGGAACGGCCGGCGAGTTGGCGCAGCGGCAGATCACGCGGCGGCGGACGCGGTCCACCCTGACGGTGGGCGTGCTCTACGTGGGCCTGAGCGCCGGCTTGGGCCTGGGAACCGCGATCCTCAACAACGTCGAGGATGTGCGCAACTGGCAAGCCAAAACGTTCGTCGGCGACTTTTTCGTCCGCGCGCTTCAAATGAACCTTGCGACGAACGATTCGGCCCCCATGCCCGAGACGCTCAAGGCCGACCTGGCGGCCATCGACGGCGTGACGGCGGTCGAGGCCGTGCGCTTCCTTCAGGACGTGACCGCGGCCGGAATGCAGGTCAACGCCGTCTTGCGAGACTACGAGGACCAGGACCCCAAGAAGCTGCTTTTGGACTTGAAGGCGGGCAACCCGAGCGAGGTTCGCCAGCGTCTTTTGGCCGGCGAGGTCGTCGTGGGCACGGTGCTGGCCCATCGCGCCGGCATCAAGCACGGCGGGGAAATCACGCTAAGGACGCTCGAAGGGCCAAAGTCGCTCCGCGTGGCGGGTATCACCAACGACTATGTTTCCGGTGGTCTGGTGATTCACCTCGAGCGGAGGTTCGGCAAGCAACTGCTCGGGGCCGAAGGCGCCGATATTTTCATTGTCCGCGCGGACGCCTCGGCCCTGCATCAGGTCGAGAGCAAGATCAAGGCCCTCTGCGATCAGAACAGCCTGCTGCTGCTGTCGTTCGCCGACTTGCGCCGCCGGCTCGACAACCTCATGAACGGCGTGGTGGCGGGCTTGTGGGGGATCATGACCCTGGGCCTGATCGTGGCCGGTTTCGCCGTGGCCAACACGCTGACCATGAACGTCCTCGAACAGACCCGCGAAATCGCCATGCTTCGCGTCGTCGCCATGACGCGGGCACAGGTTCGCAAGACGATCCTTTCCCAGGCGGTGATCCTCGGAGTTTTTGGGGTGACGTTCGGGGTCATCGCTGGCGTCGTTTCCGCGTACACGACGAATCTTTGCACTCCCGCCGTCACCGGCCGTCCGATCGAATTCGTCCTCAGTCCCGCGCTGTTGCTCGGCACCTATGTGGTCGCGCTGGCGATCATCCTTGTCGCCGCCTGGCTTCCCGCCCGACGCGCCGTGCGCTTGAATCTGCTGATCGCCCTCCAATACGAATAGACCTCGCACGGCGCCACTTTCGGCTCCGCGAGGCCGCGCGGGGCAGTTTCCGGCCCCGGCCCGAGGGCCGGCTTGCGCGGCAAGGCGATTGGCGGGGATTCTCGTTCTGCCCTTCGATCCGTGGGTCGCATGTGGCGATGGAATCGCCGAGCATGGTAAACTGCCGAGCATGACCATGCGTCGCCAACCTCTGGATCGCAAGGAAACGCGTATGATCTCCCAACGATGCCGCGAAGCCGCCTGGTGTTGGGCGGCGGTCTGGCTTTTGCTTTTCGCCCTGGCCGCGGCCCGAGCCGCCGTCCCGCCCAAAATCCCGCTCAAGGCCGAACCATTCCGCCTGAACCAGGTGCGGCTCTTGGATGGGCCGTTCAAGCACGCCATGGAGTTGGACCACAAGTATCTCTTGAGCCTCGACGTGGACCGCCTGCTGCACTGCTTCCGCGTCAACGCGGGCCTGCCGTCGTCGGCGAAGCCGCTGGGCGGGTGGGAGGAGCCTAAGAGCGAGGTCCGCGGCCATAGCCTGGGCCATTTTCTCTCGGCCTGCGCGATGATGTACGCCAGCACCGGCGACGAGGCCCTCAAGGCCAAGGTCGATCGCGCGGTGGCGGGCCTGGCCGAATGTCAGGCCAAAATCGGCAACGGCTACTTGAGCGCGTTTCCCGAGAGCTTCATCGACCGCGTCGAGTCGCTCCAGCCCGTCTGGGCCCCCTGGTACACGATCCACAAGATCTACGCCGGGCTGGTCGATGTGTACGTCCTTTGCGGCAACCGGCAGGCCTTGGAGGTCGTGACCAAGGCTTGCGATTGGGTCAAGGCCCGATGCGACAAACTCAGCGACGAGCAGATGGAAAAGATGCTCGGCAACGAGCACGGCGGCATGAACGAGGTGTTGGCCGAAGTCCATGCCCTCACCGGCGAGGAGAAGTACCTCAAGCTCGCCCAGCGGTTCAATCACCGCGCGGTGCTCGATCCGCTGGCCAAGAGGGAAGACCGGCTCACCGGCCTGCACGCCAACACGCAGTTCCCGAAGATTCTTGGGGCCGGCCGGCAGTACGAGCTGACCGGCCGCGAGGACCTCCGCGCCATCGCCACGTTTTTCTGGGACGTGGTGACCAAGGAGCGATCCTACGTCACCGGCGGCAACAGCGACGGCGAGGTCTTCTCGCCCAAGGAACGGCTCTCCAAGCACCTCGGCCCCACGACCACCGAGACCTGCAACACCTACAACATGCTCAAGATCACCCGGCGAATCTTCGGCTGGGAGCCGAAGGCCGAGTACGCCGACTACTACGAGCGGGCGCTGTACAACCACATCCTCGCCTCGCAGAATCCCGAAACGGGCATGGTGCTCTATTACCTCCCTTTGAAGAGCGGAGTGCCGAAGGTCTTCGGTACGCCGAACGATTCCTTCTGGTGCTGCACGGGCACGGGCATGGAAAACCACGCCAAGTACGGCGACAGCATCTATTTCCACGAAGGCGACAAGGTTCTTTACGTCAATCTGTTCATCGCCTCGGAACTGACATGGGCCGAGCGCGGGCTTAAACTGCGCCAGGAGACCCGCTATCCCGACGAGGATCGCAGCCGCTTGCGCTTCGCCTGCGAAAAACCAGTCGAGATGTCGCTTCGCCTCCGGCATCCGTACTGGGCGGCGTCGGGATTCGAGGTGGCCATCAACGGGCAGACGCAAGCGATCGCCAGCCGTCCGGGCAGCTTCATCAGCCTGGATCGCGCCTGGCGGGACGGCGACACGGTGGACATCCGCATGACGATGACCTTGCGCACCGAGGCGTTCCGCGACGATCCCAAGAAACTGGCCATTCTCCACGGTCCGCTGGTGCTCTGCGCCGGGATCGAGCCGGGCAGGCCGACCGCGGCCATCGTGAGCGGCGAAGGCGAAATCGTGTCCCACATTCGGCCCGTGCCCGAAAAACCCTTGACGTTCATCGCCTCGCCGAAGGTCTTCCGCGTGACCGGTCCCCAGGCCGGGCGCGAACTGACGTTGATTCCCCTGTTTCGGCAATACAAGAAGCCCTACATCGTTTACTGGGACGTGCTCGGCGAGGCCCAATGGAACGCCACGCTGGCGGAGATTGAAGCGGAGGCAGCGCGACAAAAGGCCCTCGACGCCCAAACCGTCGATCGCGTGGTGATCGGCGACGGGCCCTCGGAGCAGGCGCACGCGCTGGCCGGCGAAAAGACCGGCGCAGGCCCCCATCAGGAGCGGCACTGGCGCCACGCCGTGGACGGCGGATGGTTCTCGTATCAGATGAAGGTCCTGGACGGCCAACCCATGAAGCTGCTCTGCCGCTATTGGGGAAGCGACTCAGGCCCGCGCGTCTTCGACATCCTCATCGACGGTAAAAAAATCGCCACGCAGAGGTTGAACAACAACCGGCCGGACCAGTTCTACGACGAGGTGTACCCCATCCACGCCGAGTTGACCAAGGGCAAATCGAAGATCACGGTCCGCTTCCAGGCCCATCCGGGCAACATGGCTGGGGGCGTTTTCGACTGCCGCGTGCTGAAGTCCGAGTAAGGGACGGGGCTCGATTAGTTCAAAGGGGGTATTGCCACATTGGGCCGGAATGGTAAACTAAAGATGGCTGGCCGGCCATGAGCGAGGGCCGATACACCGGGTTGAACCGCTGGCTCCTTTATGAAACATGGGCAGCAGGTCGCCGGGGCGGCGTATCGCCTCTCGTTCAATACAATTTGTTCTGAGAAGCCCGCCTCTTGGGTGCGGGCTTCTTCTCTTTCTTGGGCATCCTTGGCAGTGCGAGAAGGTTGTCGGAAATGGCGAAGAAAAAGCTATCCCGGGAAGAGGCCCGCGCCGCGACGAGGAAAAGCATCGCCCAACGGGTCAAACCCTGGCCCATGGGCCTGGAACTGAACTTGGCAAGGATCAGGACGCTCGCCGCCAGCGAATGGAACTTCGATAAGCTCTACCAACAGGTATGCCAATTCGCTGGTGGCTCGATTACCCGCGAGGTCCTCAAAGAGTTTCTCGAAGCCAAGCGGATCTCCTTGAAGAGCCGGCCGAAAGGCGGTTGGAAAACGACCTGACTCGACACGTCTCGCCCGAACCCCACTCCGCGAACAAGTGGTGGCGGGGGTATAAGGCGCGGGAATCGAGTCTTGGGTCGCCATTTACTCGCACGGCGCGCATCGGAGAGCGTGGGCGTTTTTTGGAGTGCTGCTGGCCCCAGGCGAACGCGAACGCCGATCGCTCAGCCGTCGCCGGTAAACCGGAACGGTTTCCCGCCCAGCAATTGATCCGAGGTGATCGTTGGGCAGACAAACTTTTCGATGTGCTCCACGATCAACTCAGTCCCGCGGAAATGGCTCACATACGGCCAGGCGCGAGGATTGTACATCGTGTCGGTCAGGTCCCGGACAAGAACGATATTCTTGCCGAATCGGGCCATGTTGCGCAGGCCGAAAGGCCGTCCCAACACGCACATGTTCGTGTGGACCCCGAGAATCATCACGTTGGCGATCGAGCGTTGTTCCATCAGGTTCCAAATTTCCGTGCCGGAGTCGCTGATGGCGTCCTCGTCGCGGATTTCCAGGGCTGCCGTCTGGCGGACATCCATTTTCTTCTTGCTGTCGCAGGGCGGCAGATCGTCGCAGCCGCCATCGGACTGGTCGATAGGATACTTTCCCTTCGTCTCGGCCTCGATCTGCCGACACCATGCCTCGATTCCCTTGGGTAAATTGGGCGCTTGAGGCGCCGCCAGGGCACGCTGACGCGCAGGATGGTCTTTGTAGTGTTCCATTCCGCCGCTCGGCGCGTGAATGATCAGGGCCCCTCGTTTTCGGGCTTCCTGAAGCAACTGGTTCATGCGGGGGGCCATTTCCGCGCATCGCTGTCGGGCCCCGGCGCACCAATGGGCGGCCCACATGTCGCATACGATCACTGCCGTTCTCTTCCCATCCCAGGTCACTGCCTGAAGCACCACCTGGAAGTTGCCGCTTTGCGGCGGGGTTTCCACCCGTTTTCGCAGCGTGAGGTGTAATGGCGCCCCGCTTTCCCCAGCCAACCCCACGCACGCCGCAAGCCACCCAGCGAAACCCAAGCCCCAGATTGTTCTTCGTCCCAAGGTCATGGAAATTCCTTTCCTTCGCTGAGATACACTCCCCAAAAACATCGTGGATCCAGGGATGGCGCCGTGTCTGGAAGTCCTGGGATTTTGCCTGGCCGCAGTAGTTCGCAAGCGGATGGAACCGTCGAGGGCGATGCCCAAACGCCGGCGAGAAAACCATTTTCGCGCGTCCCGGGGCGATCGCCATGGCGCCCCGGGACGGCAAAGGGTTGTCACATGCCGCCGCGCTGGAAAATCCTCAGCCGTCCAGGGTCCAGCCGGGCCGGTACTTGCGGCGAAGCAACTCGTTGGCCTCGGGACAATTCGTCACGCGACCGGCCGCGCCGTCGTACTGGATCTTCTTGCCCACCCGGTAGGCCACCAGGCCCAACAGCAATTGCTCGATCATGTTGCCGCTGTACTCGAAGTCGCAGGCGGTCTTCAGGCTGGGATTCTTGCAGGCATTGATCCACTGTTTCTGGAAGTGGCCAATATCGGGGAGGACTTTATTCTTCGGGCGCGGCTTGAAATAGGTCAGATCGGCGTCGTCACCAAACGGCAAGACGATCCGCGACACGAAATCGCAGATCACGAATCCCTTCGTGCCTTTGAACATCGCCCCGTGGTCGATCTTCTTCAGGTCGATGTAATGCTTCGGCGACGGCGGCATCACCCCGCCCTGGTACCAGCTCACGCGGATCGGACCGCGCCAGTCGTTGGCCGGATGTTCGAAATGCGACTCGCACGTGACCGGGGTGACTTCGGGATTGAACGGCTCCCCCTTCGCCTCGGCCGAGGTGGGCAACCTCGCGTCGATCACGTTCCACACCAGGTCCATCGTGTGGCTACCCATGTCGCCGATCTGGCCGGCGCCAAAGTCCCAGTACATGTTCCACGACAGGCAATTCATTCCCGGGCCGCCGGAGAAATAACTCGGGCTGTACGGATGGAATGGCGACGGGCCGATCCACAGGTCGTAGTGGAATCCCTCGGGTGGTTGACCTTCGGCGGGTGGGTAGCCGGGCCGGCGGATTTGTCGGTCGCCCCAGGCGTAGGCCGCGGTCAGTTCGCCGATCACCCCGTCGTGGATCAATTCGCGGAGTCGGTTGAAATTCGGAAACTGGTGCCGCTGCATCCCGACTTGCGTCGCCAGCTTGCCTTTCTTCTTCATCCAATTGGCCCGAACCACTCGGGCCTCCTCCACGCCAATCGCCAGCGGCTTTTCCATGTAGCAGTGCAGGTTGCGGTTCAGCGACCAGTTGGCGATGAAGGCGTGGGTATGATCGGCCGTGCAGCAGACCACCGCGTCGAGCCCTTTATGGTCGAGGCACTTGCGCCAATCCACATAGGTCTTGGCGTTGGGAAACCGCTTCAACGCGTCGGGGAAGCGTTTCTCGTTCACGTCGCACAAGGCAACGACGTTTTCTTCGGCCAGCGAGTCGTAGTGCGCCAGTCCGCGGCCCCAGACGCCGATCAACGCAATGTTCAGTTTATTGCTGGGCGCGGCGGCGCCAATCCTCGCTCCGCTCGGCAAGATCACGAGTCCCGTCCCGACCGTGGCGGTGGTTTTCAGAAATTGACGACGCTTCATGTTTAGTGCTCCTCAAACGAAATTGCTGGGATCCATAGTCGGCACCGCCGATATCTTACACGCTCGCCGGTGAATAGCTCCAGTGGCCGTTCGCGGGGATTATCCCGATTTTCGCCGCGAGGGCCGCCCTAGGCGGCGGGCAGGCGATTGCTGGTTAAGCCGCATACTCTGGAGTCTTGGTTCGTAACATGCGCGCATGTTGTTCAGTAGTGTACAATGTCGCCCCTTATTTTAGGAGAAATTGGGGGGGTGCCTAGGTTGTACACGTGTGCGATTTTTTGGTCGCGGGTGCAGGCCGCGTTGGGGAATCGGCGAAGGCCCGTTGACGGGGCTTCTCGCCGCAGCATTGGGCCCGATTCCTTCCCCAAGGCCCGTTTACGGGCCTTGTCCGCCGTAGGCGGTCTTCGGCCCGGCGTTTGACGCCGGGTCGCGGTTTCGATCCCATGGCGAACCTCAAGCCCCGTTGACGGGGCTTCTCGGTGCGTTCGTGAATTGCGGGCGAGACGCCCGCGCTCCGTGTTTTGTACCAGCGAGAAGGCCCGTCAACGGGCCTCGTGTCGCGGCTTCGCCCCACGGAATACCCGGCATGAATGCCGGGCCGAAGACCGCCTGCGGCGGCAAACGCCCGTCAACGGGCGTCGTCGGACTACCCCTTGCCCATGATCTTCCGAACGTCTTGGTTACCGCGGACGATCCGCAGAATCTTACCCGGCGTGAATGCCTGCGGCGGCGAACGCCCGTGGGCGGGCGTCGTCGCACAAGCTTTTACCGGCAATCTTCGTGTTATAGGGGAACATGCTACTTCTGCCTTCCATTCTTCCGTTGAGACCAGGTCCGCCGTGTGAGTTTGACGTACCGTGATTGTTCACTATTCGGTTGCGGGCACAGCCCGCGTTGGGCTTTTTCCACGGGAAAAAACGCGAAGGTTTTTCCTTCCGGCCACCTTGCAAGGGATCGGAACCTGCGCTAATCTGAACGGTGGAGAGTCTTCCTTCCCCCCTGGATCTAACCCGCCAAGGAGTCCGTCATGCCGCACCATCCTACCCGCCGCGATTTCTTGAGAAACTCCACCTATGCTGGAATTGGTTTTTGGGTAGTCTCGAACGCGACCCCCGCCCACAGTCGCTCGCCGAACGAGAAGCTGAATATCGGGATCATCGGGGCGGGCGGGCGCGGGGCGGCCAACACGGACGGGGTGAAGAGCGAGAACATCGCGGCCCTGGCCGATGTGAACGAAAACCATCTCGAGGCGGCCAGCAAGCGGTTTCCCAAGGCCAAACGCTACGTGGACTGGCGGAAGCTTCTGGACCAGAAGGATCTCGACGCGGTGGTGATCAGCACGCCCGACCACCACCACGCCCTGGCGTGCGTGGCGGCCATGAAGCGCGGCAAGCACGTGTATTGCGAGAAGCCCCTGGCCCACTCGGTCCACGAGGCCCGCGCGGTTCAGGAGGCTTACAAACAAGCCAAGGTGGCCACTCAGATGGGCACTCAGATCCACGCCACGGACAACTATCGTCGCGTGGTGGAGTGGATCCAAGGAGGGGCGATCGGGGCGGTCCGCGAGGTCCACGTATGGTGCGACCGGGTGGGCTTCGCGCCGGGAACGACCCGACCCAAGGATACCCCGCCCGTGCCCAAACACCTCCACTGGGACCTCTGGCTCGGTCCGGCGCCCGAGCGCCCCTATCACCCAAGCTACTTGGGTGGTTGCACGGTTTGGGAGCAATGGTGGGACTTTGGCAACGGCTGCCTCGGCGACATGGGCAGCCACTTGATCGACCTGCCGTTTTGGGCGTTGAAACTCCGCGACCCGGTCTCGGTCGAGGCCGAGGGCTGCAACCGTAGCGACGAGTGCTACCCCCAGTGGCTCATAGCCCATTTCGAGCACCCAGCCACGGCCGAACGACCTGCGCTGCGGCTGACCTGGTACGACGGCGGCAAGAAGCCCGCCTCGCCCCCGGGCCACGACTTGACCAAGTGGGGCATCGGCGTGTTGTTCGTCGGCGACCAAGGTCAGGTCCTGGCCGACTACAGTCGCCGCTACCTGTTGCCGGAAGAGAAGTTCAAGGATTTCCAAATGAAGCCGTCGATTCCGCCGTCGCCGGGCCACTACGAGGAATGGCTCCACGGCTGCAAGAACGGCGCGCCGACGCTTTGCAACTTCGATTATTCAGGCAAGCTGATCGAGCACAACCTGCTGGGCACGGTGGCGTTTCGCGTCGGTAAGAAGATCCAGTGGGATCCCGCCTCGCTAAAGGCCACGAATTGCCCCGAGGCCGACAAGTACCTCCGCCGGCCTTACCGTCCGGGCTGGGAGATTTAGAGCTTATCCCAAAAGTTCCCTCTCCCTCTGGGAGAGGGTTAGGGTGAGGGCAAGCGTGCATCGGGATCGACCTGAAAGAAAGTCGTTGCGATTTCGTCCGCCCTCACTCCCGGCCCCTCTCCCGCAAGCGGGAGAGGGGAGGTTGTGGGATAAGCTCTTAGTGCCTGGCGGGAGCCGCATCCGTAACCCAAAGGTAAACAACCAGGGGACGGAATGCGCGCATGGTGCGCGGGAATCTCAAGCAAACACCCATCCGATGACTGGGAGACGGCAAATGCCGGGAGTTTTGTCACGTCCGCGGCAACAGCCCTCTCGCCCGCAAACAAACTTGCTCGGCCGAATGAAGAAGATTCCCGATTCCTTGGCGTGGTGTCGGGGGCAGACTGTGGGTTCGCAAGGGAAGCGGCCGTGACCGTTTTGTTGCAAGCATACGGGAGGAAGCGTCGAATGATGAGAAAGGCGTGGTTGATGCTAGCGTTGATGCGATCGTGGCTCGCGCTTGGGTTGGGTCTTTTCCTCGCGGTCGGGGCCAGCCATGGCGGAGAGCATTGGACCAGTTTTCGTGGGCCTACGGACCAGGGGCACGCCGACGCCGACCTGCCGCTGCGGTGGAGCGAGAAGGAAAACGTGGTCTGGAAAACGCCGATCCACGGCAAGGCGTGGTCCTCGCCCGTCATCTGGGGCGACCGCATCTGGCTCACCAACGCCTTCGAGGAAGGAACGCAACTTTCGGTTCTCTGCCTGGACAAGAACAACGGAAAGGTTTTGGTCTCCAAACAAGTCCGCTTCGTGCCTGGGCCGCAGTATTGCCACCCTTTCAACTCCTACGCCTCGCCCTCGCCCGTGGTCGAGGAAGGCCGGGTCTACGTCACCTTCGGTTCGCCGTTCACCGGCTGCTTGGACGCCAGGACCGGCAAGGTGCTTTGGGAGCGTACGGACCTGGCGTGCAACCATTTTCGCGGGCCGGGTTCGTCGCCGATCCTTTACAAGGACCTTCTCATCCTGCACTTCGACGGGAGCGATTTCCAATATGTCCTGGCCTTCGACAAGCACACCGGCAAGACGGTGTGGAAAACCACGCGCTCCGTCGATTTCCAGGACCTCGATCCGGAGACCAATCGGCCGAAAATCGACGGCGACTACCGCAAGGCGTTTTCCACGCCGTTGATCGTCGAGGTGCAGGGCAAGCCGGTCTTGATCAGCCTGGGGTCCATGTGCCTGTACGGCTACGAACCGGAGACCGGCAAGGAACTGTGGCGGGTGGAATCGCCGGGGAGCCACTCGGGTTCGGCGCGGCCGGTGGCGGGCCACGGGCTGGTGTTCACGCCGATCGGTTACACCGCCGAGCTTTGGGCCGTCCGACCTGACGGACGCGGCGTGGTCACCTCGACCCACCTCGCCTGGCGCTACGAGCGCGAGGCCCCCCGACGCGCTTCCCCCTTGTTGGTCGGCGACTGGCTCTTCGACGTCGGAAGCGACGGCGTGGCCGCGTGCCTCGATGCCAAGACCGGCAGGGAGCTTTGGAAACAGCGGTTGGGGGGCAACTTCTCCGCCTCGCCGATTCATGCCCGGGGACGAATCTATTGCTTCGACGAAAAAGGCAAAACCACCGTGATCGAAGCCGCCCCGAAATTCAAGACCCTCGCCGTCAACGCCTTGGAAGACGGTTTCATGGCCTCGCCCGCGGTTTCGGGCAACGCCCTGTACCTGCGGACCAAAACGGCCTTGTACCGGATCGAGGAGTCGAAGCCTCGGTGAGAACGTCCCGGCAACGGCGGCCTCGGCCCCAATCGCAACCGGGGAACTCCCTCAGGCCGTGGGACCCTCTTGAAGGAGGCGTTCGGGCAAACTCTCGACGAAACGGCGGATTTCGTCGCGCACCCGGCGGTAGGGTTGCAGCCGTTCCGCCTCGGTCGCGGCGCCCGCGGCCAACCGAGGCGGATCGTCGAAGCCAACGTGGATCACCTTGGCCTTGCCCGGAAAGACAGGGCAACTTTCCCGGGCATGGTCGCAGACGGTCACCACGTAGTCGAAATCCAACGACGGCAAATCGACCAGCCGTTTGGACTGTTGGCGGGAAATATCGACGCCGGCCTCGGCCATCACGCGGACAGCGTCCGGGTTGAGGCCATGGACCTCGATGCCGGCCGAAAACGGCTCGATCTGGTCGCCTTTCAGGTGCCTCGCCCAGCCCTCGGCCATCTGGCTGCGGCAGGAATTGCCCGTGCAGAGGAAAAGGATTTTCAACATGAAACCGTCCCGCGAATTGGCTCCACCGAATGCTGGTCCGGGAGACGTCGCCCGCCCCATCACTTCTTGTCGGCCTCTTCCACGCTCTTGCGGACCTGTTCGCGCATCTCGTCCATGCCGCGCTTGAGCTGGGCAACGCTCTTGCCGGCCGACCGCATGATCGAGGGCAGCTTGTTGCCGAACAGCAACAAGGCCACCAGGGCGAGGAAGAAAAGTTCGACGTCGCCGACTCCAAACATAGACGAAAGCCCTCCTTCGACGTCGCGGAACAAGCTCAGGGCCACCTCGCCGGCCAAAAGACAAGCGTCTCGGTCGGTTTTCCGGGCAATCCGGACGCCCGCGCTCGGGCGCTTCGGTAGCTGACTGTCTTGCAACGTCCAGCGTAAAGCCTACGTCTTTCGAGGCCTCCGCACAAGACAGAGCCCCGCGGCCAATGGAGGCAAGGGGGCCAGGAACCCGACCAGCGTTGCCTACCCGGTCAGGTAATCCTTCATGAACTGGTTCTCCAAAGCGAGGCGGTCGTGTTGGAACTTCACAATGTCGCCAATGGACACGATTCCCACCAATCGACCCTCGGACAACACCGGTAGGTGGCGAATGCGGTGGGTGGTCATCAGTCCCATCGTGGCCTCCACGGAATCCTGCGGCGAACCCGTGATCACCCCCGTTGTCATGATCGAGGACACGGCCCGGGCACTTAACGGTTCCTTGCTGGAGGCCACGAACCGCAGGATGTCGCGCTCGCTCACGACGCCAACAATCCGCTCGCCCCCTTCCAAATCCCGGTCGCACACCACCAGGCAGCCCACATTCCGCCGTACCAATTCGTTGGCGACCTCGTCCAAGGTAGCCTGGGGATGAATGGTAAAAACCGTACTGCCTTTGGCTTTTAGAATCTCATAAAGCGTCATTCGCATACTCCCCCTGGTTATGAGGTCCAATGCCGACGCTGCCCAACGGCAGTGGCAGACTGTCTTTTTGGGGCCAATCTTGCCAGTAATCGTAGCCAGTTTCAATGATCTGGCCAGCCGTAGACGCAAAATCCTGGCCGAGGACGCCAATTCCATCAGAGGTTGCAGAAATAGGCTGCCTACAGAGGGTGTTTTCTATACCCGAAGGGGCACAACCACCAGTCCAGATTCTCGCGATTCGCAAGGCCGTTTATCCATCGAGATCGATCCAACGTTCGGGTTGACCACAGCGTCACACGGCGGGCCGTACGATTATTTTTTCAAGAACACGGGCGAAAAGCGGACCAATTGCAGTTCATGGAGATGTCGCAAATCCAGTTTAATAAACAACTTCTTGAATGCGATAGTAGCTGCTTGCTGACGCAAGACGGTCATCAAGCGTCGCCTGGGGCGACGGAGCGCGATTAGTGGCGGCGCCCGTTTGCGCCCGATTCGACGACTCCGTTGGATTGTTCAGCGACGGGCCTCGCGAACCAAATGCCCCAACTCTGGCAAGACGAGTTTTTCCATGGCCAGGCGCACTCCGCCGGGGGAACCTGGCATGGCCAGAACAACGGTACGCCCCAACAAGCCGCCCATTGCCCGACTGAGCATGGCGGCAGCCCCTACTTCCGCGTAGCTGAGCATTCGGAACAATTCTCCGAACCCAGGGAGCTGCTTCGTGATGATCTGACTGAGAGTCTCGAAAGTCTGGTCCCGGCTACCTAGGCCTGTTCCCCCCGTTAAGAGAATGGCGTCGATCTCAGAGCGTTGGCTCAAGCTTGTCAAAAGATCCCGCATCGGCCCTGGTTCATCGCGAATGATTCGCCGTTCCACGACCTGGTGGCCATGACTTCCTAGCATCTCCACGATGGTTTGCCCGCCGATGTCAGTATCCATGGTCCGCGTATCGCTGACAGTAATCACAGCGCAGCGGATCACCGAGGGGGCCTGCGAGCGGTGTTCTTCCGGCACGGATAGCATAGGGACAGCCTTCCCCTCGTTTCTGGGGAAATCATTTTGCACCGGCAGCCAGGACGCGAGTATACTTAAATGTGAGCGTCTGGGCCGGCCCCGTCAATCCAAGGGCGGAAGGATCGAACGGGAAGATCGTGTAGCGGCCCACGGTTTCCGAGAGGTCGAAGCAGGGCCGTATCGTCGCGGAGGCTTGGTGATGGTTCGTTGCCCAACTCTGGTTGCGATGGGGGTGGCGGTCCTCTTTTTTCCGACTGCCCGCGCTGCCCAGGCCGAGATCTTCGTTTTGACCCAAGGCGGCGAACTGGTCGGAGAACTTCTCAATCCCGACCAATCCCCGCGGCAATCCTACTCGGTGAAGACCCCGGAGGGCGCTCTGATTACGCTTGCCTCGAATCAAGTCAAGCAAGTCCTTCGTCCGAAGCCGGAGGAACTCGAGTATCAGGCCATTCGATTACAATATCCCGACACGGCGGAAGGACAGTGGAACCTGGCCGAGTGGTGCAAGGAGAAGAGATTGACGGCGTATCGGAAGGCCCATTTGGAACGGGTCATCGAGTTGGACCCAAACCATGAGGCCGCCCACAAGGCCCTCGGCCATGTCAAGATCGACGGCAAATGGACCACGCAGCGCGAGCAACTGGACAGTCAGGGGCTTCGTTTCTATCGCGGTCGGGTGCGGACGCAGCAAGAAATCGACATCCTCGAGGAGAGACAGAGGGCGAACATCGCGGAGAAGGAATGGGCGCAAAAGATCGACCGGCTCGTGGGCCGGCTGGCCTCGGATCAAGGGGAGGAGGCCCGCAATGCCCTGCTCGCGATCCGCGATCCCGCCGCTGTGAAGGGCCTGGCGGCGGCGTTGAAGCGGAGTCCTTATGCTCCGGTGCGGATCATCCTGGCCCAGGCGATGGCGGGAATCGGCACGCATGATGCGACCATGGCCTTGGCGTTCCTCGCCATCGAGGATCCGGTGGAGGAGGTGCGGCTGAGCTGTCTGGAACTTCTCAAAAAAAAGAAAGACCCTGCCGCCGTGGAGTATTTTGTTGGCCGACTCAGCGTGAAGAAGAGCAACAACGTGCAGATCAATCGCGCCGCGGTGGCCTTGAAGGTGTTGGAGGCTCGTTCCGCGGTCGGCCCGCTCATCGATTCCCTGATTACCGTCCACAAGGTCCGCAATCCGAATTACAATCCCAATCAGATGAGCAGCACGTTTGGGACAGGGCCGGGCGGAGGAGGCGGGATCGGCATGGGGATGGGCAGTGGACCGAAGTATTTCGTCCAGTCGGTCCGTAATCCCGATGTGCTCGACGCCCTCGTGGCCTTGACCGGCCAGGCGGCGCTGGGGTTCGATGTCCCGTCTTGGCGGGCCTGGCTGGCGGCCCAAAAAACCCCGCCCGCAACCGATATCCGACGCGACAAGTAAACGCCATCCCGTTAAACGAACCCGCGCGGCGAACCTATCCCCACGCCGAAACGCCTGAGAAAGGTTCCCTCCTTGTTTTCCCACCGTCGGCAAGGAGAAAACGGTCTTCGCGCGCGACGCTTTGCATTTCATTTGGCGTGGGTATACTCGGCCAGTCTGGCGAGCAAAACGGCGGCGCTGCCGCTGTCGATGGCCTGGGAAGCCGGCTCAACGCCCAAGGCGGGGGTGGCCGCCCGGCCCGCCACCCAGAGGGCGACGGCGGCATTGGCCACGATCACGTCGCGCGCCGCCCCGCGACTTCCGCCGAGCACTTCGCGGATCACCGCCGCGCTTTGCTCCGGACCCTCGACGACCAGTGCGTCGCGGCGCCAGCGAGGCAACCCGAGGTCTTCCGGCGAAAGGGCGATTTCGCTCAGACGGCCCTCAGCCACGAGGGTAACATGGGTCACATCGCCGAGGCTTACCTCGTCCATGCCGTCGTCGCTGTGCACGACGGCTGCCCGTTGCGTCCCCAGCATTGCCAATGCTTCGGCCAGCAACGGCCGCAGCGCAGGACGGCCCACGCCGATCAATTGATAGCTTGCCCGGGCCGGATTAGCCAAGGGGCCAAGGAGGTTGAAGATCGTCGGCACACCGAGTTTTCGCCGCACGGCCGCCACGCGCTTCATCGCTGGGTGCAGCAGAGGAGCGTAGCAAAAGGCGATGCCAAGTTCGTCCAGGCACCGTTGGACGCAGTCTGGCCCGGCCTCGATGTTGACGCCCAGAGCAGCCAGGACGTCGGCCGAACCGCTCCGGCTGCTGACGCCGCGATTGCCGTGTTTGGCGACGGTGGCGCCGGCCGCGGCCGCCACCAGGGCCGCGGCCGTGCTGATGTTGAGCGTCTTGGCCCCGTCGCCGCCCGTCCCACAGGTGTCCAAGATCCCCGTGCGCCGCGAATGGATCACCGTGGCGTGCCTGCGGATGGCGGCTGCCGCGCCCGCCACTTCGGCCACCGTTTCCCCTTTGCGGCGCAATCCCAACAAGAGACGTTCAATCTGGGCGTCGGTGAACCGTCCTTGCATGACGCCGTCCACGGCGTTCTCCATCTGCTCCATGGAGAGGTCTTGGCCTTCCTCCACGCAATGAATAACGGACTCCGGCAAAAGGGCGTCCATGGATCGTTCCCGTGTCGCTCCGTTTGGCAGTGTCGCCGTGCCCGACAAGCAAAGGCATCAGGGGGCAGACAATGGCTTGAAAGGTGGGACGGATTCCTCTAGGATAGCCTTGCGGTTGTTCGCGAACAATCCTTGACCGGGTGGCGAGGGTGGATGGCATCCGTGGTTTCTGTCGACGTCGTCCGCGCCAGATGGCGGCGTGGGTCGATCGCCCCTGCAATGAAGCGAGGGTGGAATGGCGAAAAAGGTAATTCTCGACGTGGATCCGGGCATTGATGATGCCCTCGCTTTGTGCATGGCGTTATTCGATCCGCGGCTGGAGGTGGTGGCGGTGACGGCGGTGGGCGGGAACGTCTCGCCGCAACTGGCGACCCGAAACGTCCAGGCCATTGTCGAGCAGCTCGATCCTCCCCGCCTGCCGCGGCTCGGGGCCGCCTCGGAACCCGATCATGGACTGCCCGTGGATGGCCGTCATTTGTTTGGCGTGGACGGTTTGGGCGACGCGGGCCTGGAGGTGGCCGAGCGGCTCGCCCCGCATCCTTCGGAAAAAATCATCTGCGACGAGGTCCGCGCGGCGCCCGAGGAAGTGACGATCGTGGCCTTGGGGCCGCTGACGAATCTCGCCCGGGCGTTCCATCGTGACCCCGAGCTTCCCTCGCTCGTGGGGCGGATTGTGATGATGGGAGGGGCGGTAGCCGGGCCGGGCAACATCACCCCCGCCGCCGAGTTCAACATCTACTGCGATCCCGAGTCCGCCCGCGTGGTCTTCCGTTCCCGAACCACCAAAACGCTCATCCCCTTGGACGTGACCAACCGCCTGGTTCTCGGCTTCGACATCCTTGGCCAATTGCCCGACGAAACCACCCGCGTCGGCAGACTTGCGCGGAAAATCCTCCCGCCCGCGTTTCGGGCCTTCCGGCAGGAGTCGGGTCTGGAAGGGATCCACGTCCACGATTCGATCGCCTTGGTCGCGGTCACCAATCCCGAGCTGTTCGTGACGCAGGAAATGGCGGGCGATGTGGAAGTCCGCGGGGAACTGACCGTCGGCGCGACGGTTTTTGACCGGCGGCGCGTCCCCGCCTGGCGCCACAACATGGAAGTGGCCGTCGACATGGACGTCCACAAGGTCGCCCAGCAGATTCTTCGCAACCTGGCTTACGCCGGCTCGTGTACCAGGTCGGATGTTTAGAGTCTATCCCACAACCTCCCCTCTCCCGCTTGCGGGAGAGGGGCCGGGAGTGAGGGCGGACGAAATCACAACGGCTTTCTTTCAGGTCGATCCCGATGCACGCTTGCCCTCACCCTAACCTCTCCCAGAGGGAGAGGGAACTTTTGGGATAAGCTCTTAGTGAGCGGCCCGAGAAGCCCCCTCGAAGCGCATTTCTACTCCGCGCGGCCGAATATGAGTCCTTCTTGCTCGAGAAACGTCTCATTTCAACGCGTGCGGAGTATCTCTTGACGCCCTTTTGCCTTGCGTGTGTGAGAGTTTCAAACGGCAAAGAAAACGAGGGCGTGCGTGACTGACAACAGGCCGGGTTGGGCCACCTTGGTTGCTCGCGGCAGCCGCATTCCCGTGTTTTGCTTGGGCGGAGGCGTTTCGCGGTGGATCAACGGTGAGGCCGTTGAGATGGCGTCAACGCTCGGCGGTGGAGTTGAACGAGTCCCTGAATCAGGCCGCCGCGGCGGAAAAACAAACCCCACTGCTCTGGTCCAGCCCGATTGCCGGCGATCGGCCTCCATGGCGGCTCACGCCGCGCGGCGGATGGAAGTCCGCGCGGATCGCGACGGGCTCGCGGCGCTGGAAGACCTCGTCCTCGCAAGAGCCGCGTGGTGGTCGAGGTTGGGGACCCATGGGAAATCCGCGTTTTCCGCCTCGTCGCCTCCCTGCGCTTTGGTGCTCGAAGTCTCCTCGGGGATCGACTCCCGCTCGACCTTGCGGCCTTGCGTCATCAAGGCGAGGATGGCCGGCAGGATAATGAGCGACGAGAACAGGCAGCAAGCCATTCCGATCGTCATGACGCGGCCCAGGCCTTGCAGACCGCGGTGGTCGGCCACCATCAGCACGGCGAAGCCGACCATGGTGGTGACCGAATCCAGCACCACGGCGATGGCCGTGGCGTGGCTCATGCGGTAGCGGCCGCGCTGGCCGTGGAAATCGTGCATGATGTGCACGCCGTTGTCGATCGCCATGCCCAGCATCAGGGGCAAGGCGATGATGTTCGCGGCATTCAGCGGCACGTTCAGCAGTCCCATCAGGCCGAACAACTGAAACATCCCCAGCCCCAGCGGCAAGACCGCCAGGAACGTGTCGCGCAGACTACGGAAATCGAGGAAGACCAGCGGAACGATGATCAAGATCGCGTACAGCGCGGCTTGTTCGTAGCTCCGTTTCATCTGCCGCGATGCCTCGTAGACTTGCATCGGATTGCCGGTGGCGTTGGGGTCCACCCCGCGGACATCGGCGACGAACCTCGCCATGGCGTCCATGTCCCAAAGGCTCCCCTTGCCGTACACCCTCAGCAGGAGCTTCCCGCCGCGGCCGACGAACCGATCGACCAGGCCGGCGGGCAGGTCGTTCCAATCGGGAGGGTCGGGATGGGCGGCGTCGCGAACCGCGCGAAGGCGATCGAGCAACTCGCCCGCCGCGCGGTCGAGGTAGCCCGAGAGTTTCCCATAGTACTCGGCTGGGGTCATCTGCCCGATGGTTTCTTCCAACGACGCCAGTTCGCGCGACGCACCCGCCGCGGCCGGCCACTCCGACAACGCCGCCCGGACTCGGTGAAGCACCGCCAGAAGCTGCTCCTGGCGCGGGATGGCGATCCGAGGCGGCTGGTCGGGCAGGTCGCGAAGGCGGTGGGCGATCCGGCGGATCAGGGGCAGTTTCCGATCCTCATCGCTGGGCAACAGCGAAACGATCTCGTCCACCCGCTGGACCGTCGGCAACCGCAAGAAGGCGGCCTTGCGGGCGGCCAATTCTTCGGGCGAGTCGGCCATCGAGACCGCGAACCAGGCCCCCTGACTCATTTCCTTCAGGAGACGTTCTTCCCAGTGCACGCTCTCCAGCCCAGCCGGCTGGAGGTGCAGCAGGTTATGGTCGTACCAGAGGCGCGTAATGCCCAGCCCCAGGAACGCCGTGATGGCCATCCCCACGGCAATCACCCGGCGCGGCCTGGCTACCACGGGATGAATCCACAAATGAAAATCCAGGGGCACGGGAACGGGGCGCCGCGACGCCTTCCGATCGACCAAATGCACCAGGGCAGGCAAGACTGTGACGGCCGCCAGCCAGCAAAGCAGGATGCCGCCTCCGGCAAGCACCCCCAGTTCGGCCACGCCCGGAAAATCGGTAAACCCCGCCACGAAAAACGCGATCGCCGTGGTCGCCGCCCCGACCGTGATCCCCGGCGCCACCGTCGCCGCCGTGTCCTCCAAGGCTTCGTCGGTTCGCAATCGCCGGGCGCGGAGGTACAAATAGCGGGCAATGGAATAGATGCCGTAGTTCGTCCCCAAACCGATCAGGATCGCCCCAAACGCGCTGCTCAAGATGTTCAAATGGCCGATGGTCAAGGCCAGGTAACCGAAAGACCACACCATGCCAAAGGCCAGCGAGGTCATGGCCAGGAGCGAATGCCTCAGTCCGCCGAACCCGGCGACGAGAACCAACACCAGACCGCCGAACTCCAGCACGCTGGCGACGATTGTCGAGTTCTGGCTCGACTCCATCTCGTCATGTTCCATGATCGGCAGGCCGGTCAGCCCGATGGTCAGCTCGGCGTGGCGCGCCCTCGCCTCGTCGACGATCCTCCGCAGCAGCGCGATCGCCTCCGCGTTGGGGATGAAACTGGACGACTTGTCCTCCTGGAGCTTGAGCACGACGAAGCCGAACCGGTCGCTGGCGGGATGCAATTCCGGCTTGCCCGTGGGCGCCGCGGCGCGCATCGAGCCGGGCAGCTCGGGCCACGGCGACAGATAACGCCCGCTCGGATCGAGGGCCGCGCTCAACAGATCGCACAATGGTCCCAGTCCCCGTTGGATGCCCGTCGCCATTTGCTCGGCCGCCGCGGGATTCAAGCCGCCCTCGGGCGAGGACATCCGCGCCATGCCCGACGCCAAAGCGCCCGCCATCGCGCCAGGGCTTAGAATCGACCAGTCGCCTTGGAGGACCGGCGAGAGTTCGTCCAACATGCGGTCGATCGCCTCGACCGACGGCAGCGGCAAATAATGAAGCCCTTTGGCTTGCAGCGGCGAAAGATCCAGATCGTCGTGAAACACCGAATAGAAGAAGCGTTTTTCGCGGCTGAGGCGGTCGGCGATCTCACGGACCACCGGCGCGATCGCCTGCCGGCTCTTCCCTTCGACGACGATCACCACGTCCTCGGCCTCGCCGAATTCCTTCGTATATTTGAGCCACCGCTGATGGAACTCGCTGCGGCCGCTGATCAGGGCCGCGCGGCTGGTGTAGTAGCGCATTTGCGTCGCGGCATACACGATGGACGCGACGGCCAAAGCCACTCCCAGCGCCAACGTCAGTCGTGGAAAGCGAGTCGCCCAGCGGGCCAGTCCAACGAGCAATCGGGCAAGAATGGAGCGTTCGTGCTGCGGATTCCCTTCCGCGGACATATCGGCCGATCCTAGGGTGAATGGAAAGCAGATTGTAGCCGCGCGGGGCAATCCCCACAAGACGAATCTAACCGCCTTCCGCTCTTCCCAAGGTCTTGCGCGAGAAGAAGTTGCGATCTTGGTCCAAGGCCGCCATGGACCTCGCCCCGCGAGAAACACAAGCCGCCGCCGAGCAAAAGACGGGCGAACGAGTAGCGAAAGCCCTTGTTGGTCGTGGTATTTGGTTGGTTCGGGCCGAAGCAGGCGGCTCAACAGGCCTGCCCAATTTCGCCGCCGACGTGGTTTGGTTCTCCCTGCTTTACCGAATCTACGATTTTTACCGAGTCTCCTCAGTCGGCTTCACGGCGGGCTGGTCCTCGGCAAGGTAGAGCAGCCGTCCGCAGGCCTTGCAGCAGACCGGTTTACCGAGCATGACACCAGCGATGAGGTTCAGCGGGACGTGTTGGTGGCAACCGCCACAGAACTCACCGCGAATGGGGCACAGGGCGTCTTTGCCTTTGGCCTTCACCAGGCGGTAGTACAGATCGCGGAACTCTTCCGGCAGTTCGGTTTCCGTCCGACGCAGTTCCGCCTCCAACCGCTGGATGTCGCCCTGGATCAGCGGGGCTTCTTCTTGCCATTGGCGGTCCGCGGCGGCCGCTTCGGCCTGGGCCTTGGCCAACTCCTCCTCCGCCTGCTTGACCCGAATCGCGAATTGATCGAGTTTCTCCATGTTTTCGAGGATTTCGTCTTCCAGAACACTCATGGCCATCTGATCGGCGCGAATCTGGTCGCCCAGCGCCTGATATTCGCGGTTGTCCTTGGCCTCGCGTTGTTGTTGGCGGCGTCGCTCGATCGCCGCTTCGCTGCTTTTTAGCTGGAGTTGCTTTTCGTCCGTCTTGATCCGCAGCTCCTTGGCCTTCTGCTGGAGTTCGGTCCATTGGTCTTGCAACCGGGCCAGATTGGCCTCGCGGGCCTTGGCCAGGCGAGGGCCGCGGGCCGCCCGTTCGTGGAGGTCCCGCAGTTGTTCGTGAATCCGGTGAAGCGTGCGCAGCGTCTCAACAGCGGTCCTGGTTTCGGTTGACATGGTCGGTTGGTGATCCTGGAGGGCAAAAACTAGAAGCGGTAGGAGAATTCGCGAGAGCAAGCGCCGTCGGCCAGGGAAGACAAAAAAAGCCGCTGACCCCACGATCAGCGGCTTGACGATTTCCGTCAGCCTTGCCACGGCAACAGCCTGGCCGACACGGGACTTCAGCCGGCGATCCGCTCCAAGAACCCCTTGAGCTGCTGGGCCCGAACCGGGTGTTGCAATTTGCGGACCGCCTTGGCCTCGATCTGGCGGACACGCTCGCGGGTGACCTTGAAAATGCGGCCCACCTCTTCCAGCGTGTATGTATACCCGTCCCCAAGGCCATATCGCAGGCGAATAATCTCTCTCTCGCGGTACGTGAGCGTCTTGAGCAGGGCATCGATCCGCTCGCGCAGCATCTCATGAGAGGCGGCTTTGTCAGGACGATCGATTCCACTGTCTTCGACAAACTCCCCAAAACAGCTATCTTCGCTTTCGCCGACGGGCCGGTCAAGGCTCACTGGATGGCGGCCGATGTTCAAGACGCGGCAGGTTTCATCGAGGCTTAGATCAGCCGCGCTGGCTATCTCCTCCGTTGTCGGCTCTCGGCCCAATTCTTGCAAGAGCCTCTTCGAGGTATTTCGCAATTTGCCCAACACGTCGATCATGTGGACGGGGATGCGAATCGTGCGCGCCTGGTCGGCGATGGCTCGGGTGATGGCTTGTCGGATCCACCATGTGGCGTAGGTCGAGAACTTGTAGCCGCGCCGGTACTCATACTTGTCCACGGCCCGCATCAATCCCGTGTTGCCCTCCTGGATCAAATCCAAAAAGCTCAGCCCCCGATTGCGATACTTTTTGGCGATCGACACGACCAGGCGCAAGTTGCCAGCCGAGAGCTGCCGTTTGGCCTCCTCGTAGTCGCGGTACTGGGCCCGCATGGTCTCGCATCGCCGGCGCAGGGACTTCGGGCTGTCCTGGGTGAGCAGGAACAGCTCGCGGAGTTCGCGGCGGAGCTTGGAACGCTTCCGCGCGGCCTCCGGCTGATCAGCCAAGGCCCGAATCTGCTCGCGAAGCGACTCCATCCGCTGCAACGTCTCCTCCATCTGCCGCATCATGGCCTGAACGCGCCGCGTGCGCAGACTCAGCTCCTCGACCAAAATCAGCGTCTTTCGACGGCGGCGGATGAATCGCTTGCGGGCCTCGGCTCGTTCCTCGGGCGAAGTCCGCTTGCTGATCAGGCGGGCGAAATCGCGCTTGTTTTCGGCCAGCAAGTGGGTCAGGGTGCGGAGGTTATGGGGCATTCGGGCAATGATCTGCGCCTTCGTCCGCCGTTCGGTCAGCGAGACCTTGACCGTCCGATCGAACGGCAGGATGCCGTTGTGAACCTTGGTCAGCGTCGCCACCGTGTTGCGCATCGCCAGGTTGCAACCGATCACGGTGCGGCGAAAACGCCGGCGGCTGACTTCGATCTTTTTCGCCAGCGCAATCTCTTCTTCTCGCGTCAACAGCGGAATTTCGGCCATCTGGCTCAGATAGAGCCGGATGGGATCGCTGGACCATTTGACGGGCGGCTCGTCGGGCAGGAGGAGCTTCAATTCCGGCCGGCCCTCGCCGGCCGGCGCCCCCGGCACGGCCGGCTCGTCGTCCTGGCCCGACCGCGAATCGTGAAAGGCCGGCTCGGGAGGCTTGTCCAAAAGCTCGATCCGCCGCTCGTCCAAGGCGATCAAAAGCGAGTCGAGCTTTTCCGGATCCACGGCCTGATCCGGAAGGTAACTCGCGACTTCGTCGTAGGTCAAATACCCCTGGGTCTTTCCCTTGGCGACCAGGGCCTCCAATTCCTTGTCCAAGTGCTCCACCGCAATCCTCCTTTGACGCCCTCCTGGCGCCCGGTGAAACTCGAAGGCCGTTCGGAGCCGTCGCGAGGGGAGGAACTCGCCCGCGTCGAAACATTCGCGAGCCGTTCTGTCCCTTGTCTCGTGTTCAGCTCCGATGCCGCGGTGCTACCCGTCCGTGGGCGCGGACATGCCGCGGCGAGCCCTTTCCAATTGTTCAATTTGCCGCCAATCGACCGCCGGGGTTTGCCCCGGCCGAGACTCGCGAACCTTGCTGACCACCAGGGCCAGGTCGCGGGCGGCCTCTCGACGTCGAATACTCCCGGCAATCTCGCCCAGGATCGCAACCGGATCGGACATCTTCTTCGCCGATCCGCTCTCATCGAACTCGACCAAAAGGCTTTTCAGCGAGGGATCGTCGAGTTCCAACATCAGCCGCTCGAACGTGGGCATCGCCCCGCCGTCGGCAATTTGGCAAATTCGCTCGTAAATGCTCTGGCACGCCGGCGAGGCCACCTGTTCGGGGCAAATCGCGGCCCGGATTTCCGCCACCCGATCCGGAAACCGAAGCAACAGTTCCATGAGTTCCCGGTCGCACGGATCGATCTTGCCCCGCGGCTTCCCAACGCCGCCTGCCGACTCGGCAAGTGCCGGCCGCGCTGCCTGCGGGCGAGCGTGGCGACGCAGGGCCGTGAGGCGGTCTCGCACGTCTTGTTCCCGCAAATGGAAACTAGCGGCGAGCCGTTGAAGGATCTTTTCCTCGCGGAACCGATCGTCCCGGGTCGTGTCGGCCCGGAGTCGCGGGGCCTTGGCCACGGTGGCCAGGAGCCGCTCCAGGGCGTTGCTTGCACGATGGATGTCATTCACCAGGTCGATGCCGCGCGTGGCCGTTCGAAAGGCGTGCTCCAATGCGTCCACGGACCCTTCCTCGAGGATCGCGCGAAACGCCTCGGCCCCCCGGGACTGAAGAAAATCGCATGGGTCGAGGTTGTCCGGCAGCGTCACAATCCGCAAATCGACGTTTTCGGCGACGAAAAGTTCCAAAACTTCGTTGGTCCGCTTCTGACCTGCCTCGTCGCCGTCGAGCACGAGAACGATCCGATCCGCGAACCGTTTGAGAATCTGCACATGGCGGCTGCCCAAGGCCGTGCCCAGCACCGCCACGGCATTGCAAAACCCGAATTGGTGGGCCACGATGCAGTCCGTATAGCCCTCCATCACGAGCACCTCGCCCTTGCGGACCAGGGCGTCGCCCTTGCGGATGGCATCTCGGGCCGCGTCAAGGCCATAAACCAGACTGCTCTTGGTAAACAGGGGAGTTTCGGGGGAGTTGATGTATTTGGCGGGGCTGGTGGAGCCGGTTTCGGGAAGGACTCGGCCCCCGAAGGCCACCGGCCGGCCCTGCAAATCGCGGATCGAAAACAGCACTCGGCCCCGGAATCGATCGTAAGGCCGTTTGCCTTCGGACGATGGCACGACCAGACCAACGGCTTCGAGCGTCTTCAGCGCGAAGCCAGCCTGGGCGGCCCTTCGCTGGATCCAATCCCACTGGTTGGGGGCAAATCCAAGATGGAACCGGTCGATGCTCTCGGACGAAATGCCCCGTTGCTGGAGATAGCGCCGGGCGGGTTCGGCCTCGGGACTGCGCAACAGGCAGTCGTGAAATTGCTGTTCCGCCCACGCCATGGCCTTCAGCAGACGCCGCTTATCGTCAATGCCTTCTGATGGAGGTCTTGTGCCTTTTGGGTGCAGGGGGATGCCAGCTTGATCGGCCAGCAAGGCCAGGGCCTCCGGGAAGGAGACTCCGTCCATCTTCATCACGAAGCTGAACACATCCCCCCCGATCGCGCAGACCCAGCACCTCCAGGATTGCCGCTCTGGATTGACTTGAAGACTGGGCCGGGAATCGTCGTGCCAAGGGCATAACCCCACATAGTGGCGGCCCTGACGCCTCAAGGGGATATGCCGCCCCACCAGGTCGACGATATCGATCGCCTGCCGGACCTGTTCCTTGACATCGGGCGACGACGAATTCGACACCGCCATCTCCATCGTGGCAAGCCGCGCGGAATCCATTCCACAGGCCCAAGAAATCATGCGGCACTTCCATTTGCCGGGCCGAGATCGCTTGGGACGTCGAGGCCAGGGTCGAGCGGGAATGTCCCAAGTGGTCGTGATTATAACGCAAATTTTCAGCGGGTCAACGGGACGTTTTTTTCGATGCGGTTCGCTCGTTTGCCTCGTTCGCCCACTTACTCACTCGCTCACTCGCCCACTCGCCCACTCGCCTAATTGCCCACTTGCCGGCACGCGGCAGGGGGATCACGATCCTGGCGGGGCGTTTTCGTGGTCGATGCGCTTACAGCAAGGTCGGCACCGATGAAAATCACCACGATCGCGCCAGCCCGCGATTCGGTATACTCCCCTCGCGGCGAGAGCGGCGGCCGGGCGTTGCCTCGGCCTGCGTGCCGCCTGGCCCGGCGACATGCCCGCCTCGTAAAGCCGAAGTTGCTCACGGAGACCTTGGGCCAGGGACTTTTCTTCGGGAACGACCAGGGCGAGTGCCCTGCGGGCCGTGTCGATCGCCGTGGGATCGCGGCGCATAATATTCGAATTGACTAGGGCAACGCGGCGCTGGGGACAGGCTGTTGACTTTTGGGAGGCCCTGCCAAACAGGCACTTTCCACATTGTGCCAAAATTCTCCAACGGTTTTGTTAGGGCTTCTAAACGTTTTGGCGTTTCGAGCACACGACGCGGGATGCGCCTTGGTCGGGGTCTGCTATAATGGGCTGCGGGGATCGCCAAGTTCGATCCCTTCTTTGACCAACCACGAATGTGTCCGCAAATTGATTTCCCGGATTTCTCAATGAAACGATTTCAACGGTTGGGACTACGTCCACCCGCGATGAGGTACATGAACAGACGCAATTTCTTGGCTGCCGCCGCGGGCGCCATTGTTTGCGGTCAACGGAGGGCTTATGCCGCCGACGAATTGTTGACGGCAACGGGTCAAGGTGACGTGCGGACGCCGACATTCCATCGGCACGACGTGGGCACGGCGCCGGGACGGTTTCATGAACCCTCGGGAGATGACGACGGCAACTTGTGGACGAGTCCGTTGGACGGCAACCTGTGGCGGTATCACACGCCAACGGGTAAAGTGGAGATTGTTGACCTGAAGGGAATCACTCGCCGTGAGTGGAAAGGCTTACACCTTTGGCCCGTGGCTCATGGACGCGAGGTCTATTTGTGCTGTCCCTCGCTCCACCAATTGTGGGTCTATGAGCTTGAGACAAAGCACGCCCAAGCATATGACCTACCCCACGAAAAACCGCAGATTTTTGGCGGGTTCTCCGTGCCGCCCTTCGTCTGGCTCTTCGACACGCGCAGCTCAGGTGTCGTCAAGTGGAACCCCACAACACACACCGGCACGCACTTTCCGTGTCCCTACCCATTGTCGGGCACGCTCTTTATGACCTTCGCGGACAATCCGCGGCAAGAGATTTGGGGCAGCACGTACCTGGGCAACGACCTGGTGCGCTTCGACATGCGGACGAGCCAATGGACGGGACACTGGAAGTCACCCGTGGATAAGGCCACGCCCACGCCTGCGAACGCAGCGTTCGGCGATACGCTCTACCTCTCCGATCACCTTAACGGTCGTCTGATGCCATTCAACATGCGGACAGGCGAATGGGGCGAAACCATTCCCATTCCGGGCTATCGAAAGTGGTTCGGTTATGTGAGCGGCGGCTGGGTGTTTCGCGGCTTAGTTTATATGTGCCACTCGACGTGGACCGGGGGCAATGACTCGATCGATGGCAGGCCCCACCACTTCATCGGCTCATGGACAGTGTTTGATCCAAAGACGAAGACGTTCTCGCGCCTGGACATTCCCGCACGTGATGGCGAATCGTTCATGTCGGACTATGCTGTGGCTGTTGGCGGCGAACTCTATCTTCTTGCCGTGAACATGCACGCGCCGTACAACGCGGTGATCTTGCGGAGTTGTCCCTTGGGAAATCGCGGGACATCATGCTCTCTTTGAACTCCTAGCCCGAGCGTCTCGCCCGCAAAACACGGGGCGCGGGCGTCCCGCCCGCCATGACCAATGCGGGCAAGATGCCCGCGCTCCACAGAGCAATCGGCCTGAAGGCCGTCCGCGAATCTGGGAGCGCGGGCGTCCCGCCCGCCATGACCGATGCGGGCAAGATGCCCGCGCTCCACAGAAGAATCGGCCTGAAGGCCGTCCGCGAATCTGGGAGCGCGGGCGTCCCGCCCGCAAATCACGAAGGCAGCGAAAAGCCTTGTGAACGGGGCTTGAGGTTCGCCGCAGGATCGACACCGCGACCCGGCGTCAAACGCCGGGCCTCTAGACCGCCCGCGGCGGAGAAGGCCCGTCAACGGGCCTCCGCCTTCGACGTTTTTCCGATGGTGTTTCTTGACCGCCTCAGGCGGCCACGGCGAGAAGGCCCGTGGGCGGGCCTTGGCAAAGGTATCGGACCCGAGCCCGCCACAGCGAGAAGCCCCGTCAACAGGCCTTTGCATCGGCCCATTACCCATCGCGGATCGCGGTCGCGACCAAAAAGTCGTACATGTGTATAACCTGGGCAAGCGACCCCAGTGTCTCGAAAAAGAGTGGGTGACGTGGTACACTACTGAACAGCACGCGGGCACGGCGCGCAGGTGACGAACCAAGCGCCTATGGCGTCCCCAGATGTAATCGCAGATTGACAAATTCCTTCAGATTTTGGAGAGACTCTGATGCGACCTGGTCACGATTGTTGGTTCTGGCTCTGGGTCCTGATGGCGGCCATGATTGGCCAGGGCGCCGAGGGTGGCGACATTCCGGCCCCTTCCCGAGGCGTTCCCGCCTCCGTTTGCGCGGACCTGGAGGCCGCCGCCACCGCGTTGGCCGAAGGCCGTCTGGACGCCGCCCAATCGCAGTTTGAAAAGACGGCTCACGACAAGACGCTTGCGCCGTTCGTCCGCGGTCTGGCCTGGTTTGGACTCGCGGAGACCGCCCTGGCCCGCAAAGAACCCAACGCCGCGATCAAGATCTGGCATGGCCTGGCTGCCGATGCGTTACTTCACCCCGCACATCGCGACGCCGCCAGGCGTCGGATCGCCGAAGCAGAGCGAACTGAGAAGGGGCTTCCAGCCCGCGATCCGGCGACCTATCGGGCGCAACTTCCAAAGCTGCCCGAAGCCGCGGTGACCTTTCACGTGGCGCCCGGCAACGAGGGGGGCGATGGTTCCGCGGAGAAACCCTTTGGCTCGCTGGAGAAGGCCCGCGACGCCGTGCGGGCGTTGAAGAAATCGCAGGGCGGGAAGCTCCCCAACGGCGGTGTGCGGGTGGTGGTGCGCGGGGGAGAGTATCCCGTGCGGCAGACGTTCAGGCTGGCAAGCGAGGACTCGGGCGCCGCGGACGCTCCCGTGGTGTACCAGGCCGAGCCGAACGCGCGGCCCGTCTTGACCGGCGGCGTCCGCATCCCCGCTTGGCGGCCCGTCTCAAATGCCAAGTTGCGTGAAAAGCTCGACGCGTCGATCCGCGATCGGGTGGTGGAAGCGGATTTGAAGGCCCTGGGAGTGACCGATTTCGGCGACCCGACCGCTCTCCGCCGAAGTCCCGAGCTGTTCCTTGGCGGCGTGCCCCAGACGCTGGCCCGATGGCCCAATGACGGTTTCGTCAAGACCGGCGAGGTCCTGGGCAAGGACACCTTCATGGTCTGGGGTTCGATCCCCGGCTGCAAGGACGGCAAGTTTCGGTACGTGGACGACCGGCCGAACCGCTGGGTGGACGAACCCGACGTTCGGCTCTACGGCTACTGGTTCTGGGACTGGTTCGAAGAATATCAAAAAGTGGCCGCGATCGATCCGGTCGCGCGAACATTCACTTTGGCGCCCCCTTTCGCCCAGTATGGCTACCGAAAGGACCAGCGTTATTACGGCGTGAACTTGTTTTGCGAGCTGGACCGACCCGGGGAATGGTACCTGGATCGCCGCGACGGCATCGCCTATTGGCTTCCGCCGGCCGATTTCGATCCGGCGAAGACCCCAGCCACGTTGAGCGTCATGGCGGAACCCTTCGTCGCCTTGGAAAACGTCCAGCACGTGGTCTTGCTGGGCCTGACCTTTCAGGAGGGGCGCAACGACGGGATTCATCTGCGCGGCGGAGCGGAGTGTCTGATTGCCGGTTGCACCGTGCGTCAATTGGGCGGCGACGCCATCGTCGTCGAGGGCGGCCACCGCCACGGGGTCTTCGGCTGCACCATGCACACGCTGGGCTGCGGCGGGACGCGAGTAGCGGGCGGCGACCGCAAGACCCTCTCGCCCGGCCGCCACTTCGTCGAAAACTGCACCGTCTCGGGCATCTCCCGACTCAAACGCACCTACACCCCCGCCGTGCTTTTGGACGGCTGCGGCAATCGGGTCGCTCACAACGTGTTTCAGCGGATTCCATCGTCGGCCCTGCGAATCGAAGGCAACGACCACCTCATCGAGCTGAATGTCATCCGCCATGTGGTCGAGGAATCGGACGATCAGGGCGGGCTCGATATGTTCGGCAATCCGTTGTATCGCGGGGTGGTCATCCGGTGGAACCATTGGC
>Ga0209101_1000110_pt1 | contig 66359 bp, 52 predicted proteins | sample ConPoolayeCmetaG_FD_185481 | JGI IMG/M metagenome (GOLD analysis project Ga0209101, IMG submission 185481) | Hot spring microbial mat communities from California, USA to study Microbial Dark Matter (Phase II) - Cone Pool mat layer C metaG... ... | reverse complement strand
GGCGCGGGGGCGCCGGCGGCGGTCCGCGGCGTGGGCAGCGGGGGGGCGGCGTCGGCCGCGCGCCCGGGGCCGGTCGAGCGCGGACCGACTGCGGGTGGCGTGTTCGAGGCGACGCCGAACGGGCGGGCGGCGGGTCGCCCCCGGACCGTCGCCGCAGCACCACCGCAGCCGGAGGAGGACGGCAATTCCGACCCGAACATGGCGCGGATCGTGCGCGTCATTCAGGCCCAACTGGCGCGGGAGCGCGCGGTGACGACGCTGCGGCTCGACCCGCCGGAGCTGGGTAGTTTGCGGCTGCGGCTGGAGTTGCAGCGCGACCGGCTCAGCGTGGACATGGCTGCGGAGTCGCGCGCGGCACGGCAGTTGTTGGAGCAGCATCTCGACGCACTGCGGCGGAGCCTGGAGGCCGTCGGACTTCAGCTCGAGCGGGTGGTCGTCCGCACGCTCGACGGTCCGGACGGCCTGGGGCCGGGCGGCCTGCCGCCCGAGCCGGACGCGCAAACGGCCTCGCAGGGTCAGGCTCACACGGCCTGGCAGGAAGCCGCGCCGCGGGGCGATGCGGACAGCGGCCGCGGTGCCCCGACCGAGACGGCGTTAACCGAGGCGGCGGCGACCCAGGCGGCGGCCGAGCCGGGCGGCCCGGCCGGAGACGGACCGGCGACGGAGTCGCGGGTGAACGTGTGGGCGTAGAGCGGCGCGGAGCGCGGCTCGCGCAGTGTGCGCCGGGTTGTCCGGCGTTGCGGAAGGTTGGCCATGCAGATCGTTGCCACCAGTTCGACCCCCCCCGCCACGGCCGGCCCGCGGGCCCGTGCGGGTCTGGAGGCTCTTCAGAGCGAGGATTTCCTGAAGCTGTTGATCACCGAGTTGCGGCAGCAGGACCCGCTCCAGCCCAATACGACGGCGGACATGCTGGCGCGGGTCTCGAACGTCCGCATGATCGAGCTGTCTCAGCGGCTCGGCGCGACGCTGAGCGATCTGGCGGCGCAGCAGCGGTCCGCGGGCGTGTCCGATCTGATCGGTCGGTATGTCACGGCCCGGCTCACGGGCGACGACGGGCGGACCTACGAGACCTCCGGCATCGTCACCGGCGTCCGGTTCGACCGACAGGGCGCAGCCTTCCTCGAACTGGACACCGGAGAGAGCGTGCCGGCGCTGGCGGTGGTCCACGTCACGGCGCCGGAGACGGCCGAGACGGCGCGGGCGGCCGCGGCCCGGGAGACGCCCGGGGATGCGACGGCCCGACGAAGCAGCGGGGCGAGTGCGCCGCCGGATGCGGCCGCGAGCGACGGCAAGGCGCCGGCGCGCCGCCGGCTGCTGCCGTGGCTGACACTGGACGGGATGTTCCACCTGTAGGGCGTCTGCCGACGACGCGTTGCCGGACCGGTTGTTGAGGGTACTCCATGGGCCTGACGACGGCCATGTACACGGGCTTGACGGGCCTGAACGTCAATCAGACCCGCATCGAAACCATCGGCCACAACATCGCCAACGTGAACACGGCTGCGTTCAAGGGCTCGCGGACGATGTTTCAGACGCAGCTCGCCCGCACGCTGTCGATGGGGAGCCGTCCGAGCGCGACGAGCGGCGGCACCAACCCGACGCAGGTCGGGCTGGGGTCGGCCGTGGGCAGCACGCAGCGGACGACCGGACAGGGCTCGATCGAGACGACCGGCCTGCCGGCCGATCTGGCCATCGAGGGCGCCGGCTATTTCATCGTGCGGGCGCCGGACGGGCGGCCGTACTACACCCGTGACGGGGCGTTCGGGCTGAATGCGGAGAACCAGCTGACGACCAGCGGCGGGCTGCGGGTGCAGGGCTACGGGGTGGACAACAACTTCACGCTCATTCCCGGAACGCTCACCGACCTGACCATCCCGCTGGGCCAGACCATCGTGGCCCGCGCCACCGAGCGCGTGGCGTTGGACGGCGCGCTCAGCGCGCGCGAGACCGTCGCCACGGCCGGCAACCTGCTGGTGAGCCAGGCCCTGGTGGACGGCGGGGGCAACCAGGCCACCGCCGCCACGGCGTTGACGGACGTGCGGGCGCTGGAGCGCCCGGACGTGCCGCTGTTCGCCCCGGGGACACGGATCACGGTGAGCGGCGCGGCCAAGGGCGAGCGCGAGCTTTCGCCGCGGACGTTTACGGTCGGCACGGACGGGACCACGCTCGGCGACCTGGCGGCCTGGCTCCAGGACACGCTGGGGATTCAGACCGGGCCGGGCCTGGCGGGCGAGCCGGGGGTGATCGTCCAGAACGGCACGCTGCTGATCCGGAGCAACACCGGCCAGCCCAACGCGATCCAGATTCGCGGCAACGACATCACGAGCGACAACGCGGCGGCGCCACTGCCGTTCTCCTTCGTCGAGTCGTCTGCGGCGCAGGGCACGGGCGTCTTCACGGCGTTCACGGTGTACGATTCGCTCGGCAATCCGGTCGTGATCAACGCGACGTTCACGCTCGAGCAGGCGGCCGCCACGGGGCCGGTCTGGCGCTACTACCTGGAGCGCGCCGCGCCCGGGTCCGCGCCGCGGGCGATCGGCACCGGCACGGTCGCGTTCGACACGAACGGTCGTTTCGTCAGCGCGACGGGCAACCAGTTCGCGGTGGACCGGACCGGCACGGGCGCGGCCTCGCCGCTGAGCTTCACGCTCGACCTCGAGCGACTGACCGGGCTGGCGACGCAGTCCTCGAACGTGGTGCTGGGCGCGCAGGACGGCTATCCGCCCGGCGTGCTGGCGGCGTTCTCGATCGGGCGCGACGGCGTGATCACGGGGAACTACAGCAACGGCCTGACGCGGACGCTCGGGCAGGTCGCGCTGGCGGTGTTCCGCAACGAGCAGGGGCTGGTGGCGGAGGCGGAGAATCTGTTCAGCGTCGGGCCGAATTCGGGACCGGCGCAGGTGACCACGGCGGGCGTGCTCGGGGCGGGCGCGATCCGGGCCGGGGCGCTGGAGCTGTCCAACGTCGACCTGACGCGCGAGTTCATCGGGCTGATCACGTCGAGCACGGCGTTTCAGGCCTCCAGCCGCGTCATCAGCACATCGAGTGAAATGCTCGACCAGCTCATGATCGCGCTGCGCTGAGCGCGGCGCCGGCGCACGCGTCGCGCGCGATTCTCGGAGCCAGCGGCATGATCCGGCTCACACGCATCAACGGCCAGCCCTTCGTGCTGAACGCGGAGCTGATCCGTTGCATCGAAGAGACGCCCGACACGATCATCCACTTGATCCACGGCGATCCCGTCGTGGTGCGCGAATCGATGAGCGAGGTCGTGCGGCGGGCCATCGAGTACAGCCGTCTCGTGCGTGTATTCGACCCGGCGACGCACCCGCCGTCGGGCGCCCCCCCGGAACCCTGAGCGCGGTGAGCGCCCGGAGGCGCGGGGCGCTGCCCGTGCCCGGCCCTCGGTCGCCACCGGGGCGCCCCGTGGCGCGCGGCGCGGCGGGCCCGCGGCCGTTCCTGACGCACCGGGGCTTTTTCCGGCCCGGGTGTCGTTTGGACAGTGGCGTCCGGCCGGGGTAGCATGCCCGCTGGCGGCGCAAGAGGTATTCGGCGATGGAATTCCGGGCCACCGGCGGCGGACGGGTCGATCTGAGCCTTTCGCTCGAACAGGCCAAACGCATCTACACCGCGCTCTTCTGCCGACTTCAGACCGGCGGCTGCACCTCGTTCAGCGACCTCGACCAGGATGATCTCCTGCTGACGCTTCAGACCTTCCTCCAGCGGGAGGCGGCCGCCCAGGGGATCGACGCCACGGATCACGGCGAGTGGGAGCGGTTCCTCGGGATCACGCATCCGGTGAGCTGTCCGCGCCGGGGAGCTGCGGAACCGTCCGGGCCGACGCGACGCCCAACCACGCCGTGAATAGCACCATGAGCACCCCGACCCGGAAGATCATCGCCGTCTATCAGGGGTCGTTCGACCCGGTGACGTACGGTCACCTCGACATCATCCGGCGGGCCGCCCGCCTGTTCAACGAACTGGTGGTCGGCATCGGCGTGAACCCGGAAAAAGAGCAGCTCTTTGATCCGCAGGAGCGGCTCGAGCTGCTGCTGCCGCACATCCGGGACCTGCCCAACGTCCGCGCCGCGACGTACAGCGGCCTGACCATCGACTTCCTGCGGGAGTGCGGCGGGAGCGTGCTGGTGCGCGGGATTCGCGACCTGGCCGACCTGAGCAACGAGGTCAAGCTCGCCACGCTCAACCGCCTGATCGGCGGCGTCGAGTCGGTTTTCATGTTCGCCAACGATCAGCACGTGCTCACCAGCAGTACGTACATCAAGCAAATCTACGAAATGGGCGGGGGCGACCTCGCCCGCATCGCGCAACTCGTGCCCCCCAACGTCGCCCGACGCCTCGCCGAGAAGTTGGGCCGTCCGCGCACCTGAGGAGCTCGCCCGCATGCCGGCGGAAGCGCCCGACCCCCCGCCGACCACCGGCCCGCGGAGCGCTGCCGCCGCGCCGCAGCGCGCCGCCGCGCACCCCCGCACGGTCCTGCTCTGGATCCTCCTGCTTTGCCTCGTCGCGGCCGCGCTGTACGCCGCCGCACCGTGGCTGCTGCCGGCCCGCATCCGCGAAGGCCCGCTCGTGCAGATGGCCGGCCCCGACGCCGTTACGCTCATCTGGTACACGACGCGCCCGGTCGCGTGCGGGGTCCTCTTCGTCGACCCCGGGCGCGCTGAGCGGTTCGTGCCGGCCGAGGCGACCGCCACCGACGGCTATCGCTATCGCGTCCGATTGACCGGCCTGTCTCCCGGTCAGCGGTATCCGTATCGGATTCGCGCGGGCGGCCGCGACCTGTCGGCCGCGCTGCTGTTCGAGACGGCCCGGGTCGCCGACGAGGATCTGGCGTTCATCGTCTTCGGCGACAGTGGGCGCGGCTCGCGGGCGCAGTACGAGCTGGCGGCGGCCATGCTGCGGACGGACCCGCCGGCGGATTTCCTGCTGCACACCGGCGACATCATCTATCCGGACGGCGAGCGCGCCGGTTACGAGGCCCGCTTCTTTGCTCCCTATCGGGCGCTGCTAAGCCGCGTCGCCTTCTGGCCGTGCCTGGGGAATCACGATGTCAACGACAACGGCGGGGCGGCGTATCGCGCGGTCTTCGAGGCGCCGGAGAACGGTCCGCCGGGAGTACCGCCGGAACACCACTACTGGTTCGACTATGCGGCCGTCCGCGTTGCGGTGGTCGACACGAACGTGGACGAGGCGGTGCTGCGCGAGCGGGTCGCGCCGTGGTTGCGGGACGTGTTGGCGGCGCAGGGGCCGCGCTGGCGCTTCGTCGCGTTTCACCATCCCCCGTACACCGCCGGCAAGTACCGGCCCGATGAGCGGGTGCAGCGGACGCTCGTGCCGGTGCTGGAGGAGACCGGCGTGGATGTCGTCTTCAACGGCCATGACCACAACTTCCAGCGGACGCATCCGCTCCGCGGAGGACAGGTGGTCCCGGCGGGCAGCGGCGTCGTGTACGTCGTGACCGGGGCGGGCGGCGCGCGGCTCTACGACGTCCCGCCCGCGCCGCCGCCGTACATCGCCGACTATGCGGACGACCGCTGGAGCTTCACGCACGTCATCGTGCGCGGCGACGAGCTAACGCTGCGACAGATCGGCACGGACGGGGTGGCCTTCTCCCGCGTCACCTGGCGGAAGACGGCGGCCGAGCCGGCTACTCCTCCGGCTCCGACGGCGAATCTGGAGGCTCCTCCGGTTCCCGCACCCTGAGTGCGTGGCACGCGGCCAGGAGCTCGTCCGTCGCCGACGCGTAGCCGGTGCAAGACAGCGCCGCGACCGCGTCGGCGTGCCGTTGGCCCGCGGCGAGCAGGAAATCCCGGATTTCGCGCACGCGCTCCGCGCTCAGCCGCCGCGGAGCGACCACGAGCTGCCGTGGCAACGCCGCCGTCCGCGCCAGGATTCGCAGGTCGTTTCGCGTGGGGCCGCTCGCCGCGCCATCGGCGGCGTCAAGCCCGTCGTCCGGCGGCAATCCCTCCCACTCCGCTTCGGTCATGAAGCCCGCCGCGACCTCGCCCCGCAGCACCGCGCGGGCGACCGCCCGGCCGTCCGGCAGGTGGCGGAGCGTGCCCGGCACCGGCAGGAGCTCCAGCGCCAGGTCGCTCCGCGCCAGCCCGCTTTGCTCCAACAGGTGCAGCGCGGCGTGGTGCGTCAGCGAGTCGTTGCGGGGGCCGAACGCGATCGAGCGCCCGCGGAGCTCCGCGACCGCATCCACGTCCCCGTCGGCGGGCACGACCAGCACCGCGGCCTGACAGACACGGCCGTCGGCGTGGCGCGCCACCGCCAGCACCTGCAAGGTGTCGCGGTTGGGGAGCTGAACGAACTGCGCGGGCGACAGCAGGGCACAATGATACCACCCGCTGTCGAGGCCGAGCTGCGCCTGAAAGAGGAAACAGGGCTCGACGCTGGCCGGGCGCCCGGTGTCCGCCTCATACGCGCGCTCCAGCGCACCGTACCGCGGGAAGGGGTTGAGCACGGCGACCGCTCCGGCGGGCCGTTCCACGACGGCCGCGATGACGGTCGGCTCGCGGGTCAGCCCGACGAGGCTGAGCAGGCGCGTCCCGGTGGACTGACAGCCGACGGCCGCGGTCAGCACGAGGCCGGTCAGCAGCGTGCGCTGCATGCGCGTCGCTCCTGCCTTTCCCCGCTGCCCATTATACGTCGGGCAGGTCCTGCGGCGCGGCGGCCGGGCGGCTACGGCGTGTCGTAATCGGGAAGTTCATCGCGGTCGAACACCGGCCCGTCGCGGCAGGCCAGCGCCCAGTGCCAGCCCCCCGCTGCTCCGCTCCGCCGCCGGACCACGCAGGAGAGGCAGGTACCCGTGCCGCAGCCCATGTTCCGCTCGATGCAGAGCTGACAGTCCCACCCGCGGGCGCGCGTCTGCTCGGCCACGGCCCGCAGCATTCCATCCGGACCGCAGGCCAGCACCAGCGGCGCCGGGCCTGCGAGCCGGTCGGCCAGGGCGGGCAGCGCGTCGGTGACACGGCCGCGCAGCCCGAGGCTGCCGTCGTCGGTTGTGATCACGGCCGGGTAGGCCGCTCCGCCGGGCAGCGCGACGCACGGCCGGGGGCGGCCGAGCGGGTCCGGGGCGTCCGCCAGTTCCACCGGCAGGAGGTCGGCGTGGACTGCGCCGAGGACGAGGTAGGCCTCCGGATGAGCGCGGGCGTGCAGCTCGCGCGCGAGATACAGCAGCGGCGGGATCCCGACGCCGCCGCCGATCAGCAGCAGCGGCCGCGGCGCGGGCGGAACGCGGAAGCCGCAGCCGAGCGGGCCGGTGAGGTTGAGCACGTCGCCGACCCGCAGGCGTTCCAACCAGGCGGTTCCGGGGCCGACGGTGCGTAAGATCACGCCCAGACGGGTTGTGCCATCGGGGGCACAATAACGATCGGCGATGCTGAAGGGGCGTCGGAGGTAGGGCTGGTGCGCGCGGAAGTCGGCATCCTGGATGGTGGGAAAAGCGTCGGCGGGCCACTCCCGTTCGAGGTCGGTCGCGGCGGCGTGCGCCTCGCGACAGAGCAGTTGGAGGAACTGCCCCGGCGTGGAGGGCGGAAACTCGGACAGCGCGGCTTCGATCCGCACGTGCTCGCGGCAGATCCTCTGCACGCTGGTGACGCGGGCCTCGACCGAGCAAGCCGGGGCTGGTTCGCGCGCGATCGCCATTCCGGTCTCCGGGGTGCTTCACGAACGGCGGCCGCCGCGTGGTGGCGCGCTGAACGGGCGTTGCACCCACCGCGGGGCGACGTTACGCGGGCCGATGAGGGAAGTCAAAAAAAGCTTCCGGGACCGAACCACGAAGGTCGGCCCCGGAAGCGCGCCACGGCTGAAACAGCCGCAAAGTCTGTTCCTATCGCTCACGGTGGAGAGCACCGTTGACGGCATGGACTATAGCAGAAGACCGCGGGGCTGTCCACAGAAAGGGTCGCATTTGACAATCGCCCCGGCATTGATGTAAGGTCATTTTATGCATATAGTTACAATCGAAACGCGGAAAGGATTTTGGGCTGCCCAGTGACCGTAACCGCGCACGAAGCGCCCTGGTCAGCCCCTCGGGGGCACGTTTTGCGGAGCGCCTTTCCGCCCGCTGCGGCGCGGAGCTGCGCGAGGTTTCTTCCCAAGTTTCGTCTCCAATGAGCAAGCCGGTTCATCGCGTGGCCCTCGCCCTCGTCCATGACGGGCCACTCTGGCTCGTCGCACGACGGTTGCCGCACGCGCACCTGGGCGGACTTTGGGAGTTTCCCGGGGGCAAGTGCGGGCCCGGCGAGACGGCGGCGGAGGCGGCCCTGCGCGAACTGCGGGAGGAGTGCGGCATCGAGGCCGAGCCGCAGCACGAGCTGGCGGAGCGGTCGTGCGAGTACGAGGATCGGATCGTGCATCTCTTGCCGGTGATCTGCCGATGGGCGCGCGGCACGCCCCGGCCGCTGGGCAGCGCGGAGTGTCGCTGGGTCACCGCCGACGAACTGGCGACGCTCGCGATGCCCGCGGTCAACGCCGACCTGGTGCGGCAGGCGGTGCGCTGGTTGCAGGGCGCGGGAGGTGTGTGAGGACCCGCTGTCGAGCCGCCGCGCAGCGGGCCGGGGGCTGGCGCGCAGGGGTTTGGAGGCCGGCGCGTGCCGGGATGCAAGCCGGCGTGGAGCGGGTTGGGGGCCAGCATGCAGCGAAGTGGCGGGCGGCGCGCAGCGGGCCGCGCGGCCGGAGGGTCCGACATCGGGCTCTCGCGCCGCGCGGATCGTCCCGGGCGCCACGCGACGGGTCGGAGCCGTGGGCCGGACGGCGCGGAATGCGGCTCAGGGCGACTTGCCGTTCTGCCGCCACTTGTCCAGCTCGGCGCGCAACGCCCGCTCCTCCGGCGACTCCAGCGCGTGGGCGAGGTCGATGGCCTCTTGCAGCGTCTTGAGCGCCTCCGCGGAGCGTCCCAGTTGACGATACGTCCGGGCCAGTTGCGTCAGGCAGGCGAGCTGCATGGGCAGGTCGTCGCCCGTTCGCAGAGCCGCACGGGCACTTTCGAACTGCGCGCAGGCTTCCTGGGGCTGCCCCATGTCGAGATACACGCCGCCGATGACGACCTGGACCGCGGGCCGCGCCGCCGCGTCCGCCAACGTGAGACAGTGATCCAACGCGTCGAGCGCCGCGCGCCAGCGCTGCTGCGCGCGATGGATATTCCCCAGGTACATCCAGGCCGTGGCCTGGTGCCGCCGCGAGTTCAGCTCGGTGGCCAGGGCGAGCGTGCGCTCGTGCATCCGCAGGGCGTCTTCGACCCGGCCGAGGCGCTCGTACAGAAGGGCCAGCTTGTTGGTGGCGGGCAGGTTTCCCACCCGGTCGCCGAGCGCGTCCAACTCGGCCACGAGCAGTTCCTGCCACTCGGCCGCCCGGGCCACGTCGTCGCGTTCCACGCGGCGCAGGCGCTCGGGCGTCAGGACTGCGCCGGGCGGCGGGGTGCGGGCGAGGTACAAATCGCCGATCGTGCTCAGCGCGGCGACGCGGGCGTAAGGGTCGTCGCACGCGTCGGCCAGGGACAGGGCTGTTTCGGCGCGGGTCATCGCGGCGTCGAAGGCCCCGTCGCGTTGGAGCAGCACCGCCTGCCCCAGCTCGGCGGCCGCCCGGTCGATGCGGTCGTCGTCCATGCGGGCTTGGACGGCCAGGGCGCGCAGGCGGGCGGCCGCCTGCCGCGTGGCCCCGCCGCGGAGCTCGAGCTGCGCCAGCAGGGCCGCGGCCGCGCGGAAGCGCCCGTCGGCATCCACCGCATCCGCGGCGTGCCGGGCGGCCCCGGGGACGTCGTCAACGCGGGCGGCGGCGACGGCTTTGGCGAAGGATTCGATGGCGTCCACGGATCGGCTGGGCGGGGTGAACAGCGCCGCGGGCACGGCCTGCGCGCCGCCGGCGCAGAGCGCGTCGAGCACCACGCGCGTGGTGTCGTCGAGCAGAGCGAAAAAGCGCCCGACGGGGACCTCGTGCGTCGATGTGCGCCCGCCGTCGCGCAGCCCGACTAGTTCGAGGCGGGCCGCGCAGGCACTCGACGGCCCGCGCGTCGTGCCCGTCAGCAGGTGCGTTGCTCCGAGGGCCCGCGCGACCTCCAACCAGGCCGGCGGAGCGCCGCCCGTCGGCGTCAGTTCCGCGCGCGCCTGCACGAGGCGGATCGGGGGCAGCACGACCAGCCCGGGGGCACGCCGTAAGCGCGCGGCGGTGAGTTCCTCGAGGGCGACGGCGATCCAGGCGTCGCGCTCGTCGCCGTCGGCGGCGGGCGTGAAGCCGGCGACCGCCAGCCGCGGCCGGGCCGTTGCCGAGTGCGGGACGGCGCGCGCGGTCGGGGCGGAGGACGGCTCTGGGGCGGAGGCCGGCGCCCGGGCGTGTGCCGCGCTCGTTCGCGGTACCGGAGGCGTCGCGACGCCGCACACCACCGTGAGGACCGCCACGCCGCCCAGGTGCAACCGCGAGTTCACGGGTGTCCTAGCCTCCCATGGCGGCCTGCACCACGCGCTGCAGCGTGGCGTCCGGGCCGCGCAGTTCCGTCACGATCCGGCCGCGATGCATGACCAGCACGCGGTCGGCCAGCGCCAGGAGTTCCGGCAGCTCGCTGGTGATGAGCAGGATACCGAGTCCGGCCGCGGTCAGCGCGCGCAGGAGCGCGTAAATGTCGGCCTTGGCGGCGACGTCGATGCCGCGGGTGGGTTCGTCCAGGAGCAGGACGCGCGGTTCGATGAGCAGCCAGCGCGCCAACAGAACCTTTTGCTGATTGCCGCCGGACAAGGCGGTGACCGGCGCGTCGAGGGCCGGGGCGCGGAGTCGGAGCCGGTCGATCAGCGGAGCGGCCCGGGCGTGCTCGAGACGGCGGCTGAGGAGGCCGCGGCGGCAGCAGGCCGGCACGGTCGCGAGGCTGATGTTGTGCAGAACCGACATCGGGAGGACCAGCCCGCTGGTCTGGCGATCGTTCGTGAGCAGCGCGACGCCGCGCCGCAGCGCGTGGCGCGGCGTGCGGGGCTCCATCGGCACCCCGTCCACCTCGACGCGGCCGGCGCACCGACCTTCCGGTCGTCCGAAGATCGCGCCGAGCACCTCGCTGGCGCCGGAGCCGAGCAGTCCCGCCAGGCCGACGATTTCGCCCGCGCGCACGGTGAGCGAGACGTCGTCCACCAGTCGCCGTCCGGTACCCGGGTCGCGCAGGACGAGATGCGCCGCGCGCAGCCGGACCGCACCGGGCTGGGCGGTGCGCGGCGGGACGGCGTGCGACAGCGCGCGGCCGACCATCCACTCCACGAGCCGATCGCGGGGCAGGTCGGCGGCCGCGGCCGTCCCCACGTGCCGCCCGTCGCGGAGCACGGTGATGCGGTCGGCCAGCGCGTAGATTTCCTCGAGCTTGTGCGAGATGTACAGCACGGCCAGGCCGCGGTCGCGGAGGCGGCGCACGAGGTCGAAGAGGCGGGCGGCGTCGCTCTCGGCCAGCGCGCTGGTCGGCTCATCCATGATGAGCACGCGGGTCGTGCGGGTGAGGGCCTTGGCGATTTCGACGAGCTGCTGCGCTGCCAGCGGCAGCTCGGCCACCGGACAGGCGACGTCCAGCGTGACTCCCAGGCGGGCACGCAGGATGTCGGCCGCGGCAGACCGCAAGGCGCGGTGGCGGATGAGGCCGAGGCGCGAGCGCGGTTCGCGTCCCAGGAAGAGGTTCTCGGCGGCGGACAGCTCGGGCACGAGCGCCAGTTCCTGATGAATGACGGACAGGCCGCGCTGCTCGGCGTCGCGGGGGCTGCGGGGCGCGAAAGGCTGCCCATCGAGGGTCATGGTGCCGGTGTAGTCTTGGTACACCCCGGCCAGAATCCGGATCAGGGTGGTCTTGCCGGCGCCGTTTTCGCCGACCAGGGCGTGAACCTCCCCGGCGGCGAGATCGAGCGCGACATCCCGCAGCACCTCGACGCCGTCGAAGCGCTTGCCGATGCCGCGGGCCGTCAGTCGCGGGGCGGGCGGCATGTCGGCCGGTCGCACGCGGCTCACCGACGCGTCTCGAGCCGCGCCACGCGGGCCCGCAGGTCGTCCGCCTGACGGCGGAGCTCGTCCAGGCGGCCCCGCAGCTCACGCAGTTCGCGCTGCACATCGCCGGTTCCCGCCGCGCGCTCGAGGGCTGCCAGCCGCCGGCTCAGCTCGTCCAGCCGCTGGGTGGTGTCCCTCACGAGCCGTTGCAGCTCGCGGAGGTTCGCGCCGACCGACGACCAGCCGGGCTGACCGCCGGCGCGGCTGAGTTCCCGCAGTCCGCTCTCCAGCGTCGCGATGCGCTGGTCGAGAGTCGGTTGCGAGGTGTTCGCGACGGCGGCGCCCACGGTCTGCTCGAGCCGTCGGACGCGTTCGCTCAGTTCGCTGAGGCGCTGGTCCGCGGGACCGCTGTCCGGAGCGGCGCGGCCCAGCGTGGTCGCGAGCAGCAGCAGGGCCACGCCGGTCAGGCCCCACCCGGCGGTGCGGCCGGTCATCAGAGCCATCATCGTGGTGTCCTTTCTCCCGGCGGCGGGCGCAACCCGGACGGATGCGCGCGGCCCCCTGCCACGAGGCCGGCGCGGCGCACCGCGGTCGAGGCGCTGCATTGTAAGCGGCGGCGCGTGAAGTCGGGCGCATGCCGGATTTCTCGGACGTAGCGGCGCGGCCGGCGGGTGCCGGGCCCGGCGCAGTGAAGGCTGGCGCAAGGGCGGCCGATGAAACACGGGCCGCACCGCGCGCGGGCGGCCGAGGAACGGGCATGCTCGTCGTGGTGGATATTGCGGATCTGGCGGTCTCGAAGGACCCCACCGCCACGCTGATCACCTATTCGCTGGGCAGTTGTATCGGTGTTGCGATCTACGACCCCGTGGCCAAGGTCGGCGGGATGCTGCACTACATGCTGCCGGAGTCCCAGTTGGCACCGGAGAAGGCCCAGAGCAACCCCGCGATGTTCTGCGACACCGGCGTGCCCCGGCTGTTCCGGGCGGCGTACGAACTGGGCGCGGTCAAGGCGCGGTTGGTCGTGAAGGTGGCCGGCGGTTCGCAACTGCTGGACGACAACGGAACCTTCAATATCGGCAAGCGGAACTATCTGGCGCTGCGCAAGCTGTTCTGGAAGAACGGTGTGATGATCCAGGCGGAGCATGTGGGCGGCTCGCTGAGCCGGACGCTCAAGCTCGAGGTGGGCACCGGGCGGGTGACGCTCAAGTCGCGCAATGAGGAGGTGCCGCTGTGAGCGCTGTGATGCTGGATGACATCGTCGCGCGGATCGGGCGTCTTCCGCACCTGCCGACGACGGTGCTGCGGCTGGTCAGCATCGTCAGCGACCCCAGCAGCTCGCTGGCCCAGATCGTCGAAACGATCCGCTACGATCAGGCGATCACGGCCGACGTTCTCCGGTTGTGCAACTCGGCCTACTTCGGACTGGTGCGCAAGGTGGAGTCGCTGGACGACGCCGTGCGCCTGCTGGGGACGGTCAAGATTCTGCAACTGGTGATGGCCGCGCACACGCGGGCCCTGCTGAGCCGGCCGCAGGAAGGCTACGGACTGCCGGCGGGCGCCCTGTGGCGGCACTCGGTCGGGGTGGCGCTGGCGGCGCAGCTTCTGGCGCGGCCGATGCGGTCGACGCAGCTCGGTCTGCTGTTCACGGCGGGGCTGTTGCACGACATCGGCAAGGTGGCGCTCAACGAGTTCGTGGCGCGGGAGTACGCGGAGATTGCGCGGCGGGTGGCCGAGGAGCATGTCTCGTTCGCGGAGGCGGAAGAGGCGGTGCTGGGCTTCACGCACCCCGAGCTGGGAGGCCGCTTGGCCGAGCTCTGGAACCTGCCGGAGTCGATCGTGCTCGCGGTGCGGTATCACCACGCCCCGGAGGCGACGACCGCCGCGCAGGGCCTGGTGGACGCCGTGCATCTGGCGGACGCGGTGTGCCTGATGATGGGGGTGGGGGGCGGAGACGACGGGCTGGCGTACCGCGCCTGTCCGCCGGTGCTGGCGCGCCACAATCTGACCGAGACGGACCTGGAACGGATCGGGGCCGATACGATCGCCGAACTGCGGGCGGTTCAGGCGCTGTTCGAGTCCCGTTAGGAAGTCGTCATGGCGGCCAATATTCTGATTGTCGACGACTCGGGCACGATGCGAGGCATGATCAAGCGTACGCTCGGGATCAGCGGCCTCGACATCGGCGAGGTGTACGAGGCATCCAACGGCATCGAAGCGCTGGCCCAGATGCACGACCACCCGGTGAGCGTCGTGCTGCTGGACATCAACATGCCCGTGATGAACGGCATCCGGCTGCTCCGGCGGATGCGCGACGACGTGCGACTGCGCGACATTCCGGTGGTCATCGCGTCCACCGAGGGCAGCGAGCCGCGCATCCGCGAGCTGCTGGCCGCCGGGGCGCGGGGCTTCATTCGCAAGCCGTTCCGACCCGAGCAATTGCGCGACGTGATTCTGCCGCTGATCGGCACGCGGGCGGCGGACCCGTCAGCGCCCGCGCCCGCGGTGGGGGATACCACATTCTGAGAAGAGCGTGGGACCCGGCGGGCGCTGCGGCGGCCGGTGGCAGAACCCTAGACTCTGGTATTTGCGGGCTGCGCCTCTTGACGCCGCCGGCTCATCCGCGTACACCCCTACTACTTCCGGACGGTTGACTGCCCATGGAGCGGGCGGCGGCCGCTCCGGACGCGGACGATGGAGAGCGACGAATGCCTCGGAAGCAGCGCAGGGGGCACAGCGTGGCGGATGGCTTGGCGTCGGCCCGTCACAGTGTGGAACGGTACTACCACGACCTCCTCGAGCAGCGGGACGCCCTCGAACGCCAGATCGCGGCGCTGCGTGACGCGCTGGCGGCGATGGGTGGCGCCCCGGCTGCCCCCCGCTCGGCCCGTCCCGCGGGCCGCCCGCCGCGGGCCGCCGGCGGCCCGCAGAGGTTCCGCCCCGGCTCGCTCAAGGACTTCATCTGCCAGGCGCTCAGCGGCGGAGAGGTGATGGCGGTCAAGGACATCACCAGCGCGGTGTTGAAGCTGGGATACAAGACTCAAAACAAGACCCTGGGCAAGAGCGTCGGCATCGCCCTGGCCGAGATGGGGGGCGTCGTCAAGAAAATGGGGCGCGGCAGGTTCAAGCTCGCCTGACCCGCCGCGCGCCGTCGGAACGGCGGCGGGTCGCTCGGCCGCGTCGCCGGCCGGAGCGGCCCGCGCTGTTTTGTGTCGCGGGCGCCGACGGTTAGAATCGCCCGCATGGGCACGGACTTTCTCGCGGATCTGACGGCGCGCGGATTGATGCAGCAGGTGTCCGCGCCGACCCTGGCCGACCTGTTGCGCGGCGGCGCCGCGGTGGGGTACACGGGCTTCGACCCGACGGCCGACAGCCTGCACGTCGGCAGCCTCGTGCCGCTGGTGAACCTGGCCCGCTTTCAGCGGGCCGGGCATCGACCGATCGCGCTGGTGGGCGGCGGGACCGGCCTGATCGGCGACCCGAGCGGCCGGGAGACGGAACGCGCGCTGCTGAGCCGGGAGCAGGTCGAGGCCAACGTGGCCGGCATCCGGCGGCAGGTTGAGCGGTTTCTGGACCTGTCACCCGGCGGCGGCCTGCTGCTCAACAACGCGGACTGGCTGTGCGGGCTGAACCTGCTGGACTTCCTCCGCGACATCGGCAAGCACTTTTCGGTTAACCAGATGATCGCGCGCGACTCGGTGCGCATCCGCCTCGAAACGCGCGACCAGGGTCTGTCGTACACCGAGTTCTCATACATGTTGTTGCAGTCGTACGACTTCCTGGCGTTGTACGATCGCTACGGTTGCCGGTTGCAGATGGGCGGCAGCGACCAGTGGGGCAACATGCTGTCGGGCGCCGACCTGATCCGCCGGCTGCGGAACGTCGAGGCCTACGCCCTCACGCTGCCGCTGGTGACGCGGAGCGACGGCCGGAAGTTCGGCAAGTCGGAGGAAGGCAACGTTTGGCTGGACGCGGCCCGCACGAGTCCGTACCAGTTCTACCAGTTCTGGCTCAATACCGACGACGCGGACGTCGTCCGGTATCTCAAAATGTTCACGTTTCTCCCGCTCGACACGATCCACGACGCGGAGCAACAGGTCCGGACCGACCCCGCCGCGCGTGCGGCACAACGCCTCCTGGCCGAGGAGGTGACCCGGCTGGTCCATGGCGCCGCCGCGCTCGCGCGGGCGCAGCGCGCCACCGCCGTGCTGTTCGCCCGGGACGCCGACTACCGTCAGCTTTCTGCGCAGGAGTTGCAGGAGGCCTTCCACGGCGCACCGGCGACGACGCTGCCCGCGACCGCGCTGGGCACGCCGGCCGCGGGCCTGCTCACGCTGGTGGTGGAGGCCGGTCTGTATCCCTCCAAAGGGCGGGCCCGGCAGGACGTGCCCGCGGGCGGCATCGCGGTCAACAACGTGGCCATCACGAGCCCGGACTATGTCCTGTCGACGGCCGACCTTCTCCCCGGCGGCTTCGTGATCCTGCGGAAGGGCAAGAAGCACTACCACGTGGTGCGCGTCACCGAGGCCTAAGCGGAACGTGACGGCGGCGTCGACCGGATTCGACGCACGCGGACGGCGCGCGTCACCGGGGCCCGAGAGGAACGTGACGGCGGCGAATCTGCGGCAGCGGCTTGAGGCGGCGCTCGCCCGCCGCGCGGCGCTGTTGTCCGACCCGCAGACCACCGTGGCCCGCCTCGTCCACGGTGCCGCGGACGGCCTGACCGGGCTGGTCATCGAGCGGCTCGGCGCCGTGCTGATTGCTCAACTGCACCCCGGCCCCGGCGCGCTGCCTGAGGTGGCTGCCCACGAGCTGTGCGTCGCCGCCGCGGAGTCCGTCGGCGCGACGGCGGTCTATCGGAAGGTGTTCCCGCCGGACCGCTCACGCCTGCCGGCCGAGGCCGCAGCAGCACACCAGTCGCCTACGCCATGGTGGGGCACGCCGGCGCCGCCGGAATACCCGGTGCGCGAGGCGGGCTTGACCTATCTGGTGCGCCCCTACGACGGGCTGGCGACCGGGCTGTTCCTCGACCACCGGGTCAACCGCGCGCGGGTGCGGCGCCTGGCGGCCGGGCGATGCGTGCTGAACGCGTTCGCATACACCGGGGCGCACAGCGTGTGTGCGGCGGCGGGCGGCGCGCGGGTCATCTACACGCTGGATATTTCGCGCAAGGCGCTGGCGTGGGCGCGGGCGAATCTCGCGGCGAACGCGCTGCCGCCGGCGGAACACCATTTCGTCTGTGAGGACGCCGCCGCGTTCTGCCGTCGCGCCGCGCGGCGCGGCCAGCGGTTCGAACTTGTCATCCTCGATCCGCCGACCTTCGCGCGCACCCGCCGGCCGACGCGCGTCTTTCAGATCCAGCGCGACCTGCCGGACCTCGTTGCCGCCGCCCTGCCGCTGGTCGCGCGGGACGGCCACCTGCTGCTGTCGATCAACCACCGCGCGACGCCGGCCCGCCGTCTGGCGAAAATCGTGCGCACCGCGGCGCGGGAACTGGGCCGCCGCGTGCGGGTGGAGCCGGTGCCCTTGCCGGAGGACTTCGCCGGCGACCCCGAATACGCCAAGACCGTGAGCGTTGAGTTGAGCTGACCCCCCTCGGCCGCCGACGCCGGGCCGTGGGCCGGGGAACCTCCCGGGCGACGCCCCGTCGAACCCCCGCCCCCCGCCGCCGCGGGATCAGTGGGCGGGCGAGCGCGGTCCCTCGTGCGCATCCAGCACGACGCCGACGTCGACGTGGTCGTCCCCCTGGCCCACCCGCAGCTCGGTCCGGACGACGGTGGCCCACCGGCTGACGACCAGGCCCAGGCCGCCGCTCGGGCCGCCCGGCAAGTGCGAGCGCAGCTCGTAGCGCTGGCCCTCGGCGACGCCGTAGCCCAGCGGCACGCGCAGCCGCATCCCGTTGTCGGACGCCTCCAGACAACGGCAGCGCAGCACCGTCGAGCCGTGATGGTCGATCATCCACAGGTCGGCTGCGACGGCCTGACGCGGCTCAAAACGCCGATCGTGCAAGTGCGCGCCCTCAGCCGGCACCGTGGCGGGCGTCCCGCCGGAGACCGCCATTCCGCTGCTGGTCATCGTGAACCTCCTTGTACGAACGCGCGTTCCACCGCGACCCGGCCCCCGGCGATCAGCGCTCGAAGCCGAACTCTTCGAGCCACTGCTGCGTCGCCCCCGGCGTCAGGCCCGCACGCTTTTCCGCCGGCTCGCGTGCGGCACTGCGGAGCGGCCGGGACAAATCCCGTTGCACCCGCGCCCAGAACTCCTCGACGCCGGCGGGCGTAGCGCGGCGCCGACGGGCGGCCCGGACGACGGCGCGATCGGAAGAAACCACGATCAGGCGCCGGGCGGCCGGATCGGACTCGAGCATCGTTTGAATGACCGTGTCCGCCGGCACGCCGGCCCCGCTGAACGTCACCCGCAGGGCGGGATGGCCGATCTGTCGGGCCCGCTGCGCGTCGGGCTCGGGCCCGTCGAAGACGATGTGGACGTCCTGACGGAAGCGCCGGGCCCAGTGCCCAAGCGTGTCGCACAACATCGACTGCCCCATGAGCGGCGTCGACGCGTCAGAGGCACGCCGCGCGTGGTGGAGCAGGTTGTTGCCGTCGATCAGGATTGGCACACGCACGCTCTATCCTATAATGTAGCCCACAAAACGTGCCCTGGCAAAGAATTAGCGTTTGCAGGGCTGCAACGTCGCCGAGGCAGCCCCGAAACCCGTTTAGACACTCTATCGGCTGCTCGGGAGCGCAAAGATTACTGCGGCCCGTGTCGTTGTCGTCGGCTCCGTCAACATGGACCTCGTGGTCGCCGCTCCGGCCATTCCCCGCCCAGGTCAGACCGTCCTCGGGGAAGATTTCCGCACCATCCCGGGGGGCAAAGGGGCTAACCAGGCGGTGGCCGCGGCCCGCCTCGGGGCGGACGTCGCGCTGATCGGGCGGGTCGGCGAGGACACGTACGGCGCGCTACTGCGTGAAGAGCTCCGGGCGGCCGGCGTCGCGGACGAGCATCTGCGGACCACGCCGGGTTGCGCGTCCGGCGTCGCCCTCATTGTCGTCGCGGCGTCCGGCGAGAACGCCATCTGCGTCGCCCCCGGCGCCAACGCCTGCGTCAGCCCGGCCGACGTCATCGCGGCGGCGGATACGATCGCGGCGGCCGACGTCTGCCTGCTGCAACTGGAGCTTTCGGTTGAGACTGTGGCGGCCGCGGCCGACCTGGCCCGCCGGCACGGCGTTCGTGTGGTTTTAGATCCGGCCCCAGCGCCGGTTGCGCTGCCGGATGAGCTTTACGCAGTCGATGTTCTGACGCCGAACGAGTCGGAAGCGTTTGCGTTGGTCAGGAGGGAGGGAGGCGGCGGGATGGATCCGCCGCGCGTCGCAGAGGAGCTGAGGGCCCGAGGTGCTCAGGCGGTCGCGCTCAAGCTGGGGCGGCAGGGGGCGTACGTCAGCAGCCCGCAGGGCGCGGGGTGGTGCCCAGCGTATTCGGTACCGGTCGTGGACTCGACGGCGGCCGGCGACGCGTTCACCGCGGCAATCGCCGTGGCGTTGGCCGAGGGGCGCGGGTTGATGGAGGCGGTGCGTTGGGCGAACGCGGCGGGGGCGTTGGCATGCACGCGGCGGGGCGCGCAGCCGGCGATGCCCGCGCGGGCGTCTGTCGATGAGCTGTACAGCCGAGCTGTTGAGGGGCCAACCGGCCGCGCGGACGAAGCTAGGGCCCTGTAAAGTTACGCTGGAACTCGGCGAAGTCGGCCAGGTCCACGTCCCGGTCGGCGTCGCTGTCGCCACGGTTGCAGAAGTGGCCGGAGGCGTAGGTCAGACCGGGGCCGCGGAGGCAGAACAGGAACGAGTTCAGGTCGGCGCGGTCGACGTCGAGGTCGAGGTCCATATCGCCGAAGATGGGAGTGGAGCCGCAGATCAGGATATCCCGCCGCACGATGCCGCCGGGGAGCACGACCACGCCGGTTGCGTTGACGGTGGTGCAGCCGGGCACCGTCACGGTGACGGTGTAGGTGGTACCGCCGGGAGCGGCCGGCACGAGCGTGAGGACGTAGTACCCGTTGCCATCGGTGGTGATGACGCGGGCGCCGCAGGTGACGGTGGCGCCGTCGATGGGGGCGTTGGTGTCCGGGTCGGTCACGCGGCCCCAGACGGTGCCTTCGGACGCCGTCGCCGGGTGGCGCCAGGGCATGCCGGGGGTTGCCGCGGGGGATGTGAAGAGGTTGGCGGCAACATACGGGTACCAGGTCCAGTCGCTCTCCCATTGGCCGTTCATGTCCTCATCGGCGGTGCCGACGTACGAGTAGTTGCACGTGCCCTCGCTGCCGGCGTTGATGGCGTAGGCCAGTTGCGTGACGCTCATGGCCTTCGGGTTGAGGTAGTTGGCCTGGCCGACGTAGATATGGCGAGCGCCGCTCCAGTTCAGCGCGGCGTTCACCCAGCTCCGGTACTGGGCGGCCTGGGAGGCGTCCCACTCGCGCTTGTAGTTCATGGGCATCCCGGCGTCGAGCCAGCCCTCCTCCAGCCACAGTTTCCAGTTCTGGTGCAGGTTGTAGGCGTCGGAGTTGGCGAAGTTCGCCGGCGCGCCGCCGAAGACGATCAAGTCGGCCGTGAGGCGCAGCGGCTGCCGCGGGTTGCTGACGACCGACGGGATCTCCGCCCGCAGCCGTCGGACCAGCTCGCTGATGGTCTCGCGGCGCCAGTCGTTCCAGGCCGGGTTTCCGGTGGGCGGCGGCGTGCCCGTCGCGCCCGTCCGGGCCCGGTAGCGGGCGAGCGTCGAGCCCGCATAGGTGTTGCTGGCCGGGTAGCCCGCGTCGGTCTGCGTGTAACGGATGTAGTCGAGGTTGATGCCGTCGATGGGGTAAAACGTGACCAGCTCGCGGACGATGCTGACGAGGTACTCCTGGACGTCCGGCGAGCCGGGATCCAGGACGTAGGAGGTGCCGACTTTGGCGGGTCCCCCGCCCATGGCCGCCAACGGCACCATCAGCCACTCGGGGTGCGCCGCCAGCAGCGCGTTGCCGTTGGGCGGCCACGTGGAGCTCACGCGGAACGGCACGATCCAGGCGTGCACCTCCAGCCCGTTGGCGTGGGCCTGCGAGATGAGCACGGCCAGCGGGTCGATCCCGCCGGAGATGTCGGTCGCTTTCGGCACGATGGCCGAGTTCCAGTAGGCCCCGTGACCGTTCGAGCCGCGGTCGTGGTAGGCCAGCACCTCGACGAAGATCGCGTTGTAACGCCCCGTGACGGCCCGCGAGATCAGCGTGTTGATCTGCGAGGTGCTCTTGAAGCCGACGTTGAAGGCGTCCGCCCAAAAGCCGCGGAGCAGGGGCGCGTTACGCAGCTCCGCGTCGAGTTCCTCAGCCGCGGCACACACAGCCAGGCCCGCGGCGGCCAGCGCCGCGGCAAGTCGAAGTCGGCTCATGGATAGCCACCTCAGCGCACTCGCCTTCGCGGTCGCCGATCTCCGTCGGCCGCTCGCCGGCCATTATACCTCGAACCGCGCGGCGCGCGGACGGATGGGCCCCGAAATCGATCCGCCCGGCGGCCGGCGCGGGGCGTCGACGCCGGGTCCGCGGGAGTCCGGTCCGAACCGGCGAGGGAACCGGCCACCGGTCGCCCGGCGGTTCGGACGGTTCGACTGGGCGGGGTGTCACCCGGGCGGCTCTGCGGCGGCACGTCGGTGGCGGGCGTGACGGCGGTCCGCGCGCCGCGGACCGTCCGGTAACGCCCGGGTGCGTCGGTCAAGGGCGTCCGGTGGCTCACGGCGCGTTGATGTACAGTTGCATGAGCTGGAAGTCGGCCAGGTCCACATCGGCGTCACCGTCGCCGTCGAACTCGAGGCACAAGTGGCCCGTGTTGTACGGCCGGCCCGGCCCGCGACCGCAGAAGGCGAACGTCACGAAGTCGGTGATGTCCACGTCGCCGTCGTTGTCGTAATCGAACGGGCGCGGCGGCGTTGCGGACTGGAGGAAGCTGATGATCCGCCCCATGACCTGCGCCCGCGCCGCGGCGGGGCTGATGGTCTCGAACGGGAAACCGAGGGTGACGATGTTGTGCTGCGGGCCGACGACCTGAACGCCGGCCACGCCGCCGGTGCCGCCGGAGTAGTTCAGACAGGCCGCCCCGCCGGTGCGGGGGGCCAGCACGTCCGGGCTGCGCACGTTGTAGCGCGCGCCGCTGGCGGGCGAGAAGCTCAATGGCGGCAGGCCCTCAAAGATGCCGCCGGATACGGGCACAGCGGCGTAGGTGCCGGCGTTGTCGGCGACGTAAGTGACCTTGAGCCGGTCCTGAAGGAAGGCGGTGCCGCCGCCCAGGCCGCCGAGGTGATAGGCCAGGTCCGACCCGCTGATCAGTAGCGAGCCGCCGTTGGACAGGAAGGTCGTGAGCCGCGACTGCTCGGCGGAGCTGAGCGTCAGGTCCTCGCTGCTCTCGGTGCCGAGGATCCAGTCCACGATCGCGAAGTCGCCGAGGTTGATCAGCGAGCCCGTGACCGCCTCGTTGACGCACGAGGAGAAGCCGATGTTGTTGGCGGCCAGGGCCTCGGCGTGCTCGACGACGTAGTCAAAGGCGTTGCTCATGCGCCAGATCTGTCGCTCGATCGTCTGCCCGGCGTAGGCCGGCGGCTGGGTGAACGTCTGGCGCGGGTTGATCTGCCGCCGGAGGCGGTCGAAGCCGTTGACGATCAGCACGCGCGCCGCGCCCGAGGCGGGCCGCCGCACCGCCAGCACCTCCGACGGCATGGACTCGCCGCCGGCGTTCGTGGCCGCGATGCGGAAGTAGCGCGTCTGGCCCACCGGAACGCCCGTCAGCGTGTGGGATGTGACGTTGCCCAGCACGATCGGATTGCCGAAGCCGAAGCCGTCGGTGGACTGGTAGATGACGTAGCCGGTGGCTGGGTCGCCGTAGGCCGGGCCGGACAAGGGGGGCTGCCAGGCGAGGGTGACGTTCCCGCCGCCTGAGTCGACGGCCCGCACGGAGCGCGGCCGGTCCGGGGGGAAGGCCAGCGGGACGGTGCTGCCCGGGAGGCTGTTGAGGAAGCGGATGATGCCCTCGACGCAGCTCTTGGCCATCGCCGCGCGGACGCGCGGGTCGCGGAGCAGCTCCGCGTCCTGCTGATTGTCGTGGAACGCCAGCTCGATGATCGTGGCGTCGAACTCGTTGCCGTTGGCGGGCGTGCAGATGGCCCCGTACGCGCCGGTGTACGTCGGCTCGGCGCGGTCCACCCAGGCGTGCTCGAACTCGGCCGCGCGGGCCGCCATGTCCGCATCGACCTCATCGGACAGGATCGTCGCGAACTGCGTCTGATAGGTTGTCGCGCCCAGGGTGGTGATCAGGCACATCTGCCCGCGGGCGTTGCCGTTGGCCGCGTTCGTGTGGAACTCGAGGTAGATGCGCCGCCAGCGTTCGACCAGCACGCCGCCGGGCGGCTCCTGATTCATCTCGCGGGCCCACTTGGCGGCCACGCGGACGTTGTCGCTGCCGTCGTCGAGATCCGGCACGTCCCAGATGGTGGTGTCGAACCCCACGGCGTTGTTGCCGAGCTCGCTGTGAGCCCAGTAGCGCATGCACTCCTCGTCGCGGGGGTAGCCGCTGACCGTGCCCGGGCCGGGCCGCACGATGTCGCCCAGGCCGCCGCCCCAACGGATCGCGTCGGCGATGATCGCGCCGCCGGTCGGAGACTGGTTGGTGATCTCGACGTAGTTGAGGTCCCCGGCCACGAAGTAGTAGTCCCCCAGCCAGATCCAGCCGTTGCCCACCAGCCGATGATCGATCGCGACGGCCGTGATCCCGCCGCGGTGCTTGATGCGATAGGTCTGGAGCGTGCGATTCGCCCCGGCGATCGTGAAGCAATACACCGGGTAGAAGTCCGTCACCGTGATGTTCGGCGTGTAGCGGGCCGTGGCGGTCTCGCTGCCCGCCGCCGACGTCCACTTGTACACGATGCCGGAGTTCGTGACGCCGTTCTCATAGTACTTCGTGCTGGCGCCGTTGCTCCAGGAGCCGGTGAACGTTACGCCGGGGTCGTCGTTGTCGAGCACGATTTCCAGCGGCTGCCAGCCCACGGGGCGAAACGGTACCACGGTCGCACCCGCGTTGAACGCATAGTGCACGAAGTAGTTCAGCATGTCCTGGTTGCCGTAGTCCTCGTTCATCGACCACAGCAGGGGGCGCTGGAGGTACCACGACGAGGCGCCGGCCGTCCAGCCGTGCCCGGCCGTCGTGAACACGACCACGCCGGTGAGCGCACCGGTCGGCTGGCGGGCCGCCTGGGCCACCGGGCCGCGGTCGCCCGGCAGCGGCGGCGTCCAGGGCAGCGGCTGCTCCTGCGGCTGGTCGCCGGGCGCGGGCTCCGGCTCGGGCACCCCGAGCAGCGCCAGCGAGCCGTACGGGGCGTCCGGACCAAACCGCACCCGGACGCGCGTGCCGCCGAAGTCTCCATCCGGCCGGAACGCCGTCCCAAGCCGCTCGGACAGCTCCTCGATTTCCAGCGGCGTGAGGGGGCGCACGTTGGGCCCGGGCAGCGTCAGGTCGAGTTCGAGCACGGTGCCGTCCCAGCGGATGTCGTCCAGGACGGTTCCGGGGGGCAGTAACGGTTCGTCGAGGAGCGCGCCCGCCTGCGGCGCCCGGGCATCGACCGCGAGCGGATCCGCGGGCGCGGCGGACACGCCGGGAGGCGTCGGGAGGGGGGCGGCCATCGCGGCGGCGACGGCACTGATAAGAACGCACCACGCGGCGAACAGGCGGGGGCATCGGGTCATCGCAACGAACACCTCGGGTGGGGCGCGGCACCCAACCCGCGACGGCACGCACGCGCGCACCACCTCGGGACGATCCGCGCACGCTTCGTGAATCATAACGGTGCGGCGCGCGACTTTTGGAAAGCGAGCTGCAAAGGTTCCGTGAGATTAGTCCGATAAGGCGCGGCAGAATCGCTGTGCCGCGGGAGTCTATCGTGTCCTCGGCCCTCGCAGTTGTCGGCCCGTAGTTCGCGGCGCTGCGCCGCGCGGCTAACGCGGCGGAGCGAAGTGAATGAGGACCCGCGCGGGCGTGACTCGCAGCCCGATCCGCCGCTGGTCGAAGTCCGCGTGCGCGGCCCCGTTCACCTCGACGCGCTCGGGACGGCCGCCCCCCAGCGCGTCGAGCGCCAGAACCAGCCCTCCGTCGGGCATCCGTGTCGGACCCTCCAGCACGAACTCCGCGGCCGCGTCGCGGCGGACAAGCGTGTAGCTCACCGGTCCGTACGTCGTCGGGGCGCGCGCCAGCCACACGCCCGGTTCGGTGAGCCACTCCGGTCGCACGCCGGCCGCCAGAACGAGCGTATCGTCGCTTTCGCGCTCATACAGGAAGAAGCCCCGAGCGGCGCTGAGGAAATCGGACCCGACCCAGGTGTGCGGGAGGTCGCCGATGAAGCGTCCGGCGGTGCGGTCGTGCCAGACGATCTCGGCCCACTGACGCCACTCGGGGGGCGACTGGTCGGCGAGGAAGAAGTCGAGCAGCGCGTGGGCGCGCTCCGGCTGTCCCAGCCGCACGAACGTGCTCATCAGCCGGACTTCGTACGGTGTGTAGTTCTCCCAGGTCAGCCGCCCGGCGCGGCGATCGCAGAAGAACTGGAAATAGCGATCGAAGGTGCGGGTCCGCGCGGGCTCCGGCAGGGTTTCGCCCTCGCCGCACGGGAAGACCGCGATGGCCGTGGAGGTCGCGTCGAAGTCGCCCAGCTCCGCGCAGCCGGGGATGTAGTCCACGCCTTTGATGTTCATCGCCAGCGCGATGGACTCGTACAGGGAGACGCGGAACGCGTCATGCAGCGCGCCGCACCGCGCGACCAGGTCCGGCCGGTTGAGGATGCCGGCGATCGCGGTCGCATCCCTCAGCCCGCGCAGGGTCCAGAAGCCGTCCCAATAGGAGTGCATGGGCTTGGCGGAATAGCCCTCGTGGCTGATCGATTCCGGCACCAGGCCGTACAGCACGCGCTTCTCCGGCGGGCCGTCGCGGAATTCCGCCGCGAGGCGCTGATTGCGGAGCGCCTCCAGATAGTCCACCCCGGCCACCACGTGCGGGAGATGCCGCGCGAGCAGCTCCCGATCGCCGGTGAAGTCGTAGTACTTCCGCAGCGCGTATATGAGCTGGCCGGTGCTGTCGTGCTCGGGCACCGGGTCCGGACCGCGGCGATCCACGACGCAGGGCACCTTGCCGCCCGGGTACTGGTAGCGGCTGTACCACGTCAGGAACGCCCGCACCTGCTCGGCGTGGCCGGTGTACAGGAGGGCGGTGGAGGTCAGCGCGCCGTCGCGGATCCAGCTCCGCTCGTAGGTGCGCGAGCCGGGCTGGATCGCCGGACCGTCGGCATTAATCAGGATGTACGCCTGCGTGGCGCGGAACGTGTCCGCGAACGCCTGACCGGCGGGCGGCAGCCGGAGCTCGACACGGTTGAGCGTAGCGCGCCAGCCGGCGGCCACGCGGACCAGAGCCTCATCGAACGCGGCCGCGGCTGCGGCGTCGTCGGCCGGGCGCGACGGGGCGGCGGCGTGGAGCGGCACCGCGAAAACGACGGTGCGGGTCGCGTCGGGCGCCAGGTGGAAGTCGTACTGCCAGGCGGCTGACGCCCGCCCGAACGGATCCTCAACGGCCTGCGCCGCGGGCAGGTGCCCGGCGGCGAGGGCCTCGCCGATCTCGCCGCCGGCGAACGTGGAGGCGCCGAACGCGGTGGCGCGGGTCCAGGGGATGACCCGAAGCTGCCCGTTCACCAGGGCACTGCCGCCGTCCGAGGTGATCGTGCGGACGCGCGCCACGCCGCCCGTGATGTTCAGTTCTTGCCACGGCGGCAAGACCTGAAACGGCCGCAGCGCGATGTACAACGCGCCCGTTCGCGGCTCCGCGGCCCGGTTCCGAAGCTGATAGCGGAGCAGGAGGACCGATTCGCCCGGGGGCCCGTCCGCCAGGGCGGTGGTTGTGAGTTCGAGGTCGCGCGCGCGGGCGGTGACCGACGGAATCGGCAGGTAGCCGTCGGCCAGCGCGGGGTGCAGCGCGGCGTCTTCCCACGGGAGCCGCCGGTCATCGCAGCGCAGGTGCGGTTCGAGCCGCGGTCCGCCCTTGGCGAGCTCGGCCGCGCCGCTCACGTCGAAGAGGGCCTCGCGCTCGTCGCCCGCAACGCCGACGACGGTCCAGGGTGTCGCTCGGCCGAGGAAATAGCGCGGATACTGACCGGGCGGCGCGGCGCGGGCGATGGCGGCGAACGTCGCGTTGCCGGAGAGGCTGAACTCGGGCGGCAGCAGCTCGACGCGGCGGAGCTGGACTCCGCTCCTGCGGCTCTGGGCGCGGACGGTGACCCGCACGTGCGCGGCCTCCGCCTCGGGCAGCGGCACCCAGTCGCGGCCGCCGTTGCTGCCGCGGAAGGCCGCAGCCGGCTCCCACGTCTGCCCGTCGGCCGACAGCGCGACGTCGTAATCCGTCGCGAAGACATCTCCCCAGTCGAGCGCCAGGCCGCCGAGTTCGCGCAGCGCCCCGAGATCGAGCGTGAGCGTCGGCGTCGCGTCCGCGGCGTTGCTGGTCCAGTTGAGAGTGCCATCGCCGGCGAGCGTTCCGGCGGCCGTCCCCGAAGAGACCGCGATCCGCGGCACGGGATGGGTTGTTGCGGGCTCGGGCAGAGCCTCGTATGTGAGTTCGTCGATGTCGATCGCGCCCTGGCCGCCGGCGGCCGCAGCGATGGCGAACTCGATGGCGCCGACGCGGGCGAGCGGTGCACCGCCAGAGGGCCCCCAGGCGAACTGGAAGCGGCGGGCGCGCAGCGTCACGGTGCGCCAGTCCGCCGGAAACTCGTACGCGCGCTGATTGACCCACCAGACGTTCACGCCGGAGGGATCAACGAGCTTGAACTCGAGATTGTTGGGCGGTGCCGCGCCGCGGAGCCGGAACGAGAACCGGTAGTTCTGCGGCAGTGCCAGGTCCACCGGGCGGCGCAACACGACGAAGCCCGAGCCGGCCTCGAAACTGAACGTCAGCCGCAGCGCCGGGCCGCGCGGCCCGTCGATCGGGGCGATGTGCGCCCGCACGCCGTCGGACGGCAGGACCTGCCAGGCCGCGAGCGTCGTGAAGTCGTCCAGGATTTCCGGTGCCGCGGCCGCCGACGGGCAGAGCAGCGCGGCCACGCACAGCCGCAGGAACCGTTGGTGAACCGGTCGGAATCGTCGCATGATGCAAACCCTCCTCTGCTCCGGCGGAGTCCGCTGGAGGTCCACTAGGGCACCTGTAGACGCAGCGCGCGGGCCATGCGGGCGACCGGGTCGGGCGGCGGGGCCGATCGCTTTTCGCATTGTCGGCAAAAGTCCGTATAGCGCGCCGGGCCGGCCATTGCAAGCGCTTTCAGGCATCGCTAGGATGACATCCGGGCGCACGCCGGCCGCGAGGCCGACGGCACTCGTTGTCACGTAAGGCGATGTAAAGAAAAAGCTTATAGATGCCGGTGCCGCCGATGCGCAGCCCCGAGGGGGCCTGGTCTCGGATCGCGGCGGACCTGGGCGGGGCCTGATTTGGGGAGCGGACGGATGGGCGCGATCGAATTTCCGTCGGACTTCCTCTGGGGTGCGGCCACCGCGGCGTACCAGGTTGAGGGCGCGTCCCGCGCCGATGGGAAGGGTCCCAGCATTTGGGACGTGTTTCTCGCGACGCCGGGACGGTCCGTCAGCGGCGACACGGGGGAGGTCGCGTGCGACCACTACCACCGGTGGCGGGAAGACGTCGGGCTGATGCGGGAGCTGGGACTGCGGTCGTACCGCTTCAGCGTGTCCTGGCCGCGGGTGCAGCCGACCGGGCGGGGCGCGGTTAACGGCGCCGGGCTGGACTTCTACGACCGGCTGGTGGATGCGCTGCTGGCGGCGCAAATCGTGCCGTGCCTGACGTTGTATCACTGGGACCTTCCGGCGGCGCTGCAAATGGAACTGGGGGGCTGGCTGCACGGGGACCTGCCGCACTTGTTCGCGGATTACGCCGAGCAGGTGGCTCGGCGGTTGGGGGACCGGGTGCCGTTGTGGCTCACGTTGAACGAGCCGTGGGTGGTGGTCGAAGCGGGCTATGTGGAGGGCGCGCACGCCCCGGGCATCCGCGATCGAACGTGTCGCTACCGCGTCGCGCACCATCTGATCCGCGCGCACGCTTACGCGGCGGCGCGCGTGCGGGCGATGGCCCCGCCGGCGCGCGTCAGCTTTGCGCTCAACGCGACGTACAGCTACCCGGCCGGCGACAACGAGCCGGATCGGGCGGCGGCGCAGCGGGCGATGGAGGGGTTCGCGGGCTGGTTCGCCGATCCGATGCATTTCGGGGACTACCCGGCGGTGCTGCGGGAGCGGTTGGGGCCGTTGCTGCCGGAGTTCACACCTGCCGACTCCGCGCTGCTGCGCGGCTCGCTGGACTTCCTGGCGCTGAACTACTATTTCAGCGACGTGATCCGGCACGCGCCGGGCCGGGGGGCGCTGGAGATCGAGCGCGTCCCGCAGACGCACCGGCCGCACACGGCGATGAACTGGCCCGTGATGCCGGAGGGGTTGTGCGACCTGCTGCTCTGGCTGCATCGCCGTTACGTCGGCCTGCCGATCTACGTGACCGAGAACGGTGCGGCCTTCGACGACGCGCCGGACGCGGCAGGGTTCGTCGACGACCCGCCGCGCATCGCGTACCTGCGTGACCATTTCGAGTCCGCAGCGCGCGCCCGGGCCGCGGGCGTCGACCTGCGCGGCTATTACGTGTGGTCGTTGCTGGACAATCTGGAGTGGACCGAGGGCTTCCGCCGGCGGTTCGGCCTGGTGCATTGCGACCGCACGACGCTTCAGCGGACCGTCAAGGCCAGCGGGCGGTGGTATGCTGAGTTCATGGCCACCGGTCGGCTGAACGGCCGCTAGCGCGCGGCGGCGCGAGGTGTGGATGAACGTGCGCGGGCTCATCGTGACGCTGGTGCTGGGCCTGCCGGCCGGCGGCCTGCTACTCTTCGGGCCGCGCGGGCAGTACGACGCGCCGCCCGGCCGCGTCGTCGTGCGCTACTGGGAGAAATGGACCGGCGCCGAGGGCGCGACCATGGCGCGGCTGGTCGAACGCTTCAACCGCACCGTCGGGGCCGAGCGGAACATCTGGGTCCAGTACATCGCGGTCAGCAACATCGAGCAGCGGACGCTGATCGCGACGGCGGGCGGCGATCCGCCCGATATCGCGGGGCTTTACGACTACATCGTGCCGCAGTACGCGGATCAGGGCGCGCTGCGGCCGCTGGAGGAGGAGGCCCGGGCGGCCGGAATCGCGCTGGACGCGTTGCGGCCGATCTGGCTGGAGATCGGGCGGTACCGCGGCACGCTCTACGCGCTGCCCAGCACGCCGTACACGATCGCGCTGTACTACAACCGCACGTTGCTGCGCGCGGCGGGGCTTGACCCGGACCGGCCGCCGGCCACGCTGGCGGAGCTGAGCGAGTATGCCCGGCGTCTGACGCGAACGGAAACCTACGGCTTGCCCGGCGGCGGCACGGGCACGCGCATCGTGCAAGCCGGCTTCACCCCCTCCACGGCCATGCTGGGCTGGTGGCCGTGGGTCTGGCCGTGCTTTTTCGACGGCCGGCTGTGGGACGGGCAGCGGTTTACGCTGGACACGCCGGCGGGGCGTGCGGCCGTGCGGTGGCTGGCGGACCTGCGGCGGGCGCAGGGGCCGGAGCGGATGCTCAGCTTCGAGGGGACGGCCGGCGCGATCGAGAGTGCGCAGAATCCGTTTCTGGCGGGGCAGGTGGCCATGGTTTTCCAGGGGCCGTGGCTGACGAACTGGATCGCGCGGTACGCGCCGGAGCTGGACTACGGCGTTGCGCCCTTTCCGTCGGTGACGGCTGAGCGGCGTCACGCCTTCGCCAGTACCGACGTGCTGGTGATTCCGTCCAGCGCCCGGCATCCGCGCGAGGCCATGACGTTCCTGGCGTTCGTGCTACGACAGGACGTGCTGGAGGAGCTGTGCCGCGAGCACAACAAGCTCTCGCCGTTCCGCGAACCGTTGCCGGACTTTTACGCCCGCCACCCGAATCCGCACATTCGCGTGTTCGAGGAGCTGGCGGCGTCGCCGTACGTGTTCGGCTACCCGTCGATGCCCACGTGGCTGCGGGTGATGGACGAGTCGAAGCAACTGCTCAACCTCGTGCTGCGCGACCCGGACCAGGCCGACGCGGCGCTGGAAGCCGCCCAGCGCAAGGCCGATGCGATCGTGCGGGAGTATGAGGCCATGGCCGCGCGGCGACGGGGGGCCGGCCGATGAGACCGGCGGGCGGCGCGGGCCGCGGACGGCGGGAGCTGCGGACGGGCCTGCTATGGACAGCGCCGTGGTGGCTGGGGTTCCTCTTTTTCCTGGCCGTCCCGATGGGGATGTCGCTGTATATCAGCTTCTGCGACTACCCGTTGCTCCAGCCGCCGGTTTTCATCGGCACCGCGAACTACGCGGCGCTGGCCGGCGACCCGGTGTTCGGCAAAGTGCTGGTCAACACGCTGGTGTTCGCGGCGCTGGCGATCCCGCTGGGGACGGTGCTGGCGATCCTGCTGGCGGTGCTGCTGAACCAGAATCTGCCCGGACAGGGGTTGTTCCGGACGTGCCTGTTCGTGCCGACCGTGGTGCCGCTGGTCGGGGCGGCCCTGGTGTGGCTGTGGCTGTTGAACCCCGAGTACGGGCTGATCAACGCCGCACTGCGGCCGCTGGCGCCGCTGGCGAGCGGCGCGAACGAGCTCATCGCGGCGCTGGGCGGCGGACGGCGGCTGAGCTGGCTGTCCGAGCTGGCAGCCGGGCCGCAGTGGCTGTCGTCGCCGCACTGGGCGATGGCGGCCCTGGTGCTCATCAGCCTGTGGGGCGTCGGGTCGGCGGTGGTCATCTACCTGGCGGGGCTTCAGGAGATTCCGGTCGATCTGTACGAGGCGGCGATGCTCGACGGGGCCTCGGCCGCGCGGCGCTTCTGGCACGTGACGCTGCCCGGGCTCAGCCCGGTCATCCTGTTCAACGTGATCACCGGGCTGATCGGCACGTGGCAGATCTTCGCCCTGCCGTACGTGCTGATGCGCGGCGAACAGGGCCCGGGGCGCAGCACGTACTTCTACACGATGTACCTGTTCGACAACGCGTTCCGCTACCTCAAGATGGGCTATGCGAGCGCGATGGCCTGGATCCAGTTGCTGATCATGCTGCTGCTGACCGGGCTGGTGTTCTGGGTCGGCCGGCGTACGGTGCACTACCGCGGAGGCTGAGGCCGTGGCCGGTGAGGGCGGACAGTCCGAACCGCGGGCGACGTCGGCGCCGCGGCGCCGCCTCGCCGGCGATGGCACGCGCCGGGCGCGCGGCAACGGCAGCGCCGGCGGGTTGCCGCGTTCGCCGCGGTGCCTGCCGCCGCGCGCCCGCCTCCGCACGGTGGTGCGCGTGACGCTGACGTACGCGCTGCTGATCGGCGTGTCGGCCGTCTATGTCCTGCCGCTGGTCGGCATGGTCAGCGCGACGTTCAAGACGCCGCAGGAGCTCAAGCGCGTCCCGCCGACGCTGTTGCCCGACGGTCTGCGCCAGTGGCCGCCGCAACTGGATTTGCGGGCGTACGGCCGGCTGTTTCAGTCGGTGACGGGGCCGGTCGACGGCCGCGGGCGGGAGCCGATGCCCGGCCCGCCGGCGTTCGACTACCCGCTGTACGCCCGAAACACGCTGCTCATTCTGGTGCTGAGCCTGGCGGGGGTGCTGGTGTCGAACGCGATCGCGGCGTACGGGTTCGCCCGCGTGCCGTTCCGGGGGCGTAACGCGCTGTTTGCGGTCTGTCTGGCGACGATGATGATTCCGTTTCCGGTCATCATGGTGCCGAGCTACATCCTGTTCAAACATCTGGGCTGGATCGGCACGCTGGCGCCGCTGTGGGTGCCGGCGTGGTTCGGCAGCGCGTTCAACATCTTCCTGCTGCGGCAGTTCTTTCTCGGCATTCCGAAGGAGCTGGAGGAGTCGGCCATGCTGGACGGCTGCTCGCGCTGGGGCTGCTTCTGGCGGATCATGCTGCCGCTCTCGCGGCCGGCGCTGGCGGTGGTGGCGCTGTTCCACTGTCTGGCGGTGTGGAACGATCTGGTCGGGCCGCTGATTTACCTGACGCACCAGGACCAGTTCACGCTGGCGCTGGGGCTCCAGTTCCTCCAGAGCAAGGCGGGCGACACGCCGTGGAACCAGCTCATGGCGGCGGCGACGCTGGTGGTGCTGCCGGTGCTGGTGCTCTTCCTGCTGGCGCAGCGGACGTTCGTGCGCGGCATCGCGACGACGGGGATCAAGGGGTGAGGTGTGAAGCGCGGCGGGCCCCGGCATCCGGGCACGGAGCGCAAGCCCCGGGTTCCACCCGGCATGCCGGAAAACTCCGGCCGTGCGGTCGGGGCACGGACGGGAATCGTCCCGCGCGATTGACCCCGGCCTGGCGGCCGCGGCTCGGACGGGCAAGGGCCCCTCGCTACCGAGCGGGCTCGGATGGCGGTGGGAGGCCGCGCTGCCGCTCGCTGCCGCTCGGGCTGGGGACCGGTTGTTGCTCGGCACGGTCCCGCGCTCACTGGCCGATTCCTGTTTCTCGCGCCCCGCTTCGCGTCATGGCGCGCAGTGCCGCGGCGCACTGCGCCTCGCCGTCGGGGCCCAACGCTGCGACCCAAGCCGCGGCGAACGCGACCGCGGCGATCTCGTCGGCGTACCCCAGGGCGTGCGCCAGTTCATGACCCAGGGTCCGGAGCATCTCGGCGTCGGTCCGCCCGGCCGCGTCGAACAGGTCGATGCGTCGCAGGAGCGGGTCCCATGCGCCGCGGACAGTGCGGTGCGGGCCGTGCAGCGGGGCCGCATGCACGCACAGCGTGACGCCCGCGCGGGCCAGCGCCGGGGCGAGGCCGGCGGTGCGCACGGCCTGGGCCCACGCGAGGGGCGTGCGATCGTGAGCGGGTGGGGGCGCGGGCATGACGGGGCCTCCCAGCGTGCTCGGTTACCGTTTCCAGCTTCCAGCGTCGCGCGGGCGGCTGATCAAACTCCACCAGCCAACTGTCACTGGCCGGCAACCGGCTGTCACTGGCCCGCCGGGGGCTGGCCACCGGCCGGCGGCCGACCGGTCACCTTCCGGCCGCCGGCTGAGACTGGCCGGCCGGCGGCCGGACGTCACGGGGGCGTCAGGGCGGTCCGCAGGCTCTGGGCCTCGGCCAGGAACCGCGCGGTGTACTGGGCGTCGACGCGTTGGCAGGTCTTGGTCGCCAGCGCGCCGATCCGCTGGTAATCGGGGTCTTCGGTGCGGGCGAAGAACTCGCCGGCCAGGATGACCAGTCGCAACAGGTGGCGGAGGATGAGGCCTTCCTGTTTGATCAGGTCCAGCGCCCGCACGGTTTTGAAGAATTCGCAGTCGCGCGCGAACGCGTCGCCCGCGATCCACTTGGGCTGCACGAGCACGTTCTCCGGCGCGGCGAGCCGGGCCTGGAACGCGATTTGGAGCATTTCCGGGAAACTCGGCGGCCGCTCTTCCTCGACCTCTTCCCACCGGTCGACCCAGCGGCGACCGGTTTCGCGGTCCTCGTCGTCCTCCTGGTCTTCCGAGGCCGGCGTGGGGGCCAGTTTCACCCCCAGCGCCGTGAGAAGCGGCTCGAGCACTTGCTCCTGAAGCGGCCCCTTGGGCAGCGTCTCGGGGATGGGCACGTGCCGGAGGATGACCGCCGGCACCTCCAGCACGCTCTCGAGGGCCAGCAATTTCTCCTCGAAGCTGGAATACGTGAGCTGTTCGGCGAGGAAATCGCCGTAGAGCGGATCCACGCTACGGAAGTTCAGCAGCCGCGCGACGCGGGCGTCCAGCGTCACGTGCTCTCCGTCGGCCGCGCGCGTCAGGTAGCCCAGCCCCTCGAGATTGGCGAGCATGCCGTCGAGCTGCTGGTGGAAGCGCGCGATGGCCTCGGCGCCGGCGAAGCGGCGGTCGAGAAAGTCGCGGACCGCGCGGAGCGTGCCGGTCCGGGTCAGCAGAAAGATGAGCACGCCGTAGGGGATCATGCCGCGGCTGTAGAGCTTGGCCGGGCCGGCCGCGATCAGGGTCTTGAACTGCCCCTCGCTCCAGTACTGCTCGGTGCTGCGGCGTGTGGGGCGCTTCCGCTCCAGCTCCTTGCGGAGGCGGAGGATGCCGGGGTCTTTCGAATGGGGGTCGAGCTGCTCGTATTTGCGGCGCCATTTGCAGATCTTCACGTCGTCGTCGTGGGCGACCGCGTAGACATAGCCGCGCGTATCGAACTGCGGCCGGCCGGCGCGGCCGAACATCTGGTGCGCGGCGGCGGCGGGGATCAGCTTTTTCTCGCCGTGCTTGCCTTTCAGCAGGGTCGTCAGCACGACGGACCGGGCCGGCAGGTTGATGCCCGCGGCGAGTGTTTCGGTGCAGCAGACGAACGGCACGAGCTTGCGGGTGAAGAGCTCCTCGACCAGCTCCTTGTGGCGCGGCAGCACGCCGGCGTGGTGCACGCCGACGCCGCGCTGGAGCATCTGGGCCAGCTTCGGGCCGACGCCCTCGGACAGGTCGGCCCGGCGCTCGGCCAGCACGGCCTCGATGGCCTCTTTCTGCCGGCTGGAGATCAGCGGCAGGCCCTTGAGCTTTTCCGCCAGTTCCCAGCATTCGTCGCGGTTGAACGCGAACACCAGCGCGGGCGTGCGGTTCAGCGCGTCGTCGGGCGAGACCATCGCGACGAGCTGCTCGGTCAGCAGCTTGTCCTCCACCCAGTGGAACTCGAGCGGCACGCGGCGCTCGGCCGACACGACCGTCGCCAGCCGGCGGCCGAACTTGGCTTTCAACCAGTCGGCGAAATCGTAGGGGTTGCCGACGGTGGCGGACAGGAGCAGGACGCGGACGGAGGGCGGCAGCAGGACCAGCGCGAGCTCCCAGACGATGCCGCGGTCGGGGTCGTTGAAGCTGTGGAACTCGTCCATGACGACGGTGCCGACGCGGTCGAGGTCGGCGACCGCGGGGTCGCGGGCGAGGAGGTGGTTGAGGAGGATTTCGGCCACGACGACGCGGATGAGGGCATCGGGGTTTTCGCGGCGGTTGCCGGTGATGAAGCCGACCTCGTCGCGCGGGAAGCCCCAGCGGGCGACGAGGTCCTGGAACTCGCGGAATTTCTGCTCGGTGAGCGCGATCAGGGGTGTGGTGTAGTACAGCCGGCGGCGTGTGTGGAGAGCCTCGAAAAGGGCCGCCTCGGCGATCAGCGTCTTGCCCATACCCGTCGGCGCGCAGACCAGCAGGCCGCCCTCGCACTCGAACCAGGCCAGCAGGGCTTCTTCCTGCATCGGATAAAGCGAATACGGCACGGTCTCGAGGAATCGCGAGCCGATCTCGTCGCGCGTCATGTAAGCAGGATAGCCGAAACGGCCGCGAACGGAGGCGGACGCCGCCGCGACGGGTGGCGTTGTGACGGGCGCTGGCATGACCGCTGGCCGCAGGGCGGGCGCCGGCCTGACGGGCGCCAGCCTAACGGGCAGCGCCGTCAGGTGCGGAATTGGTGCCGGACGATCCGGCCGGTCGTCAGGAAGACCACATCCTCGGCGATGTTCGTGGCGTGGTCGGCGATGCGCTCCAGGTTCTTGGCGATCGAGAGCACGTCGAGCTGGGCCCGCATGCTGTCGGCCGACCGGTCGGCGTTGGCCACGATGCCGCGCACGATTTGGGCGTGGAGGGCGTCGATCGCGCGGTCCTGCCCGCCGACCTTCTGCGCCGCCTCGCCGTCGCTGGTACTGTAGGAGAGGATGGCGTCGCGCAGGATCTGGCGCACGACGGGGCAGAGCTGTTTGAGCTCCGGCGTGCGGCGGGCCAGGGCCTGGACCTCCGCGTGGCGGGCGCGCTCGGCGATGTTCACGGCGCAATCCGCGACCCGCTCCAGATCGCTGTTGACCTTCAGGATCGTGCACAGCAGCCGCAGGTCGACGCCGACCGGCTGGTACAGCGCCAGCAGGCGGATCACCTCGGCCTCGACCTCGACCTCGGCGGCGTCGATCTCCTCGTCGCGGTTGATGACCCGCAGGGCGAGGTCCGCATCGCACTCGAAGACGACTTCGGTGGCTTCCTGAAGCAAATCCTCGACCTGGCTGGCCATGCGCAACGAGCGCCGCCGCAGATCCTCGAGCAGGCTGACGAAGTGGGCGGTCATACCCCTTCCAGAGGCCCGTCGTCGGCGGCCGGGGCGGCCGCCCGCGGCAGACCGATCCGACAGTCTAGCCGAAACGGCCCGTGATGTAATCCTGCGTCCGCTTGTTGGCGGGGTTGGTGAAGATCTGGGCCGTCTCGCCGACCTCGACCAGCTCCCCGACGTACATGAACGCCGTGCGATCCGAGACGCGGGCGGCCTGCTGCATGTTGTGCGTGACGATGATGATCGTGTACGCGCCGCGCAGTTCGGCGATCAGGTTCTCGATGCGGTCGGTGGCCGCGGGGTCGAGGGCCGAGGTGGGTTCGTCCATCAACAGGAGTTCCGGCTCGACGGCCAGGGCCCGCGCGATGCACAGCCGCTGCTGCTGTCCGCCGGACAGGCCCAGGGCGCTCTCGTCGAGGCGGTCCTTGACCTCGTCCCACAGGGCCGCCTTCGTCAGGCTGCGCTCGACGATCTCCGCCAGCGTGCTCATGCGCCGCACGCCGTGGACCCGCGGTCCGTACGCGACGTTGTCGAAGACGGACTTGGGGAACGGATTGGGCTTCTGAAACACCATGCCCACGCGCCGCCGCAGCGCGGTCACGTCCACCTTCGGCCCGTAGATCATTTCGCCGTCCAGCAGCAGCCGGCCGGTCGCGCGGCAGCCGGGGATCAGGTCGTTCATGCGGTTGATGGCCCGCAGAAACGTGCTCTTGCCGCAGCCGCTGGGGCCGATGATGGCCGTGACCTGCCCGCGCGGGATGCCCAGCGTGACGTCGCGCACCGCCGCGGCGCTGCGGTAGTACACGGAGAAGTTTTCGCTGAACACGTGCCACGCCGGCGGCGCGGCAGCCGCGTCCGCGGGCGGCCCCGGCTGGGACGGCACCACGGGGCGCGGCGCGGGAACCACGGGTTTGGGCAGGTCCGGGGCTTTCATGCGCATGGGTCAACCGGTGAGGCGGCGCGCGATCCGCGCCCGCAGGATAATCGCGGCGCCGTTCAGCACCAGCACGAGCACGACCAGGGTCAGCACCATGCCGTACTGCACGTGCCGGATCTCGTCCGCCGCCGCGTGCTCCGTCGCCAGATTGTAGATGTTCCAGGGCAACGCCGGCGTCGGCGACGAGAGCGTCTGCCACACGGCCAGCGGCGGCCCGACGCTGACGGCGGCCGTGAAGATGATCGGCGCCGTCTCGCCGGCCGCGCGGCCCATGCTGATCACGACGCCGGTCAGGATGCCGGGCAGCGCCGCCGGGAGGATCACGGTCAGGATCGTGCGCCAGCGGCTGGCGCCGACGCTCAGCGCGGCTTCCTTGTAGGTCTGGGGCACCGCGCGGATGGCTTCCTCGGCGGCGCGGATGACCAGCGGGAGGATCAGGGCGGCCAGCGTGAGCGACCCGGCCAGGACGCTCTTGGACGGCGACACGCGGAGCGTGTTGATGAAGAAGGCCAGGCCGAACAGCCCGAACACGATGCTCGGGACGCCGGCGAGCGTGCTGATGCAGCTCCGCAGGGCCCGGACCGCCCAGTTGTCGCGGGCGTACTCCACCAGGTAGATGGCGGAGAGGACGCCCATCGGCACGGCGAACAGGATCGCCCCGACGGTCAGGTAGAAGGTGCCCAGCAGTTCCGCCCAGATGCCGCCGATCATGTGCGCGTCGCGCGAGTCGTCCGTCAGGAAGCGCCAGTAGAACGTCCAGCGGGGACGCAGCATGTCCTCGGCATGGGCGGCGCAGTGCGCAAAGAGCGGCTCGAGGGCCGTGCCGCGCCACTGCGCGACCCGCGGAACGTACTGCTTTCGGCCGAGCCGAGTCGGATCCGAGTAGTCGTACTCGGTGACGTACAGCAGGTTGTGCAAGGCGACGGCGGCCCGGTCCCAGCGCCGCGCCCCGTAGCGGTCGCGGATCAGGGCCGGCTCCGGATCGCCCGGGAGGGGCCCCAGCAGGGCCCGCACGAGGTTCCGCACTTCCTCGAGGTGCTCTTGGGCCGCGCGCCGCTCGCGGCGCGGCAGCGCGCGCACCGCCGCGGCCTGCGCCGCGAGTGCGTCGTACACCGGCTGGCGGGCGGCGGCCACGGCGGCCAGCTCGGCCTCCAAGGCCGCCCGGTTGCCCTGCCGGAAATGATCGAAATGGGCGCGGCGGTGCTCGACCGTGGCCCGGAACACGAACGCGCCCAGGCCGCGATAGACGATCGGCGCCAGCAGTACGATCAAAGCACCGGCCACCAGGACGATCGACAAGAGCCCCAGGCCCGTCGTCGCGCGGTCGACCACTTTCCGCGAGTCGATGCGCATGGCGTCACCGCCCCCGCCGGCGGCGGGCCGGGGCGCGGACGATCCACTCGCTCAGGAGGTTGCACGCGAAGGAGATCGTCAGGAGCACCAGGGCCATCGCGAACAGCACGTGGTAGCGCTCGGAACCCGTTACGTGGTCGGCCTCGCCCATCTCGCCCGCGATCGTGGCCGTCAGGGTGCGCACCGGGGCCAGCAGGTTGTACCACGGTTGCGGCACCTGCGGGGCGTTGCCGGAGGCCATCCAGACGACCATCGTTTCGCCCACGGCGCGCATCAGCCCGAGGATCACGGCCGCGCCGATCCCGCTGCCGGCCGCCGGAATGACCACGCCGATCAGCATCTCCGAGCGGGTCGCGCCCAGCGCGTAGGCGCCCTCACGCAGCTCGCGTCCGACCGCCTGGAGCGCATCCTCCGAGACACTGATGACGGTCGGCAGGGCCATCACGCCCAGGATCAGCGCGACGTTCAGCGCGTTCGTGCCCGTGTCGATCGAGAGGCTCGCGAGCCGGCCGCCGACGCCCCAGACCAGCACCGCCGCGGCGCCGCCCAACAGCACCAGGCCCGCCAGTCGCACCAGCCCGCGCCACCGCTCCGGCACGGCCGGGCCGCTGGCGTGCGCCCCGACCCGCACCGTCGCCCACCCGACCAGCGGCAGGCCGCCGCACCAGGTGAGGATCACCAGCAGGGTGCCGACGCCCGCCAGCCACGTCGCCAGCACCGCGAGGGCCGCCAACCCGCCCAGCAGCGTGCCGAGCATCGCCAGCACGCGCATCGGCCGCTCCGCGGCCAGATCGCCGAGCAGCACGACCAGCAGCGCCGCGGCGGGCCCGGCCACACACCACCAGCCGGCCGCCAGCAGCACCCGCCCCTGTTCCGATTGCAGCAGGGGCGCCAGCACCACGAGCGCGAAGAAGCCGTAGGCCACGGACGGGATCGCTGCCAGGACCTCGATGACGGGCTTGACGTACTGGCGCACGGCGAACGGCAGGATGTCGCTCAGGCAGACGGCGGCGGCGACGCCCAGCGGCACGGCCGGGGCGGCGGCTCCGAGCGTGACGAGCAGACTGCCGATGAAGATCGGATAGGCTCCGAATTGCGGCGGGTTGGCCGCCGGATACCACGCCGCGCCGGTGAAGAATTCGCGGAAGCCGCGGAGCTGGAAGAACGGGACGGCGTCGCGCGCGATGAAGTAGAAAATGAACAGCACCGCCAGCGCCGAGCTGGACGTGACCACCAGCAGCGCGCCCTGGCCGAGCGCGCCGAGCAGCCGCTGTACGCGGCGGGTGCGGTCGCTGAGCAGCAGGGGGCGCGGCGGCGCGAGCCAGCGTTCTCCGCCGGGCGCGAGCGTGGGCGGCGCGTCGCTCATTCCTTCGGCCTGTCCGTCGCGGGCGGCGTCGCCGGCCGGGCGGGCGCCGGCTCATCCTCCGTGTCGCGGTCGCCGCCGCCACCGGGCGAGGGATAGTGCGTCAGGGGCACGAACCCGATCGCTTCGATGATCTCCTGGCCCTTCGGGGTGAGATGCAGGGTGCAGAAGTGATACAGGTGCGTTCCCATGGTCGGGTAGCCGTTGGTGAAGAAGTAGAGCGGCCGGGCGATCGGGTAAAGCCCCGACTGCACCGTGGCGTTGGTCGGCTGGACGCCGTTGACCGGCAGGGCCTTGACGCCGCGCCCGAGGAAGCCCAGACCGATGAAGCCGATGGCGGCCGGCGTCGACTGCACGCGCTGCTTGATGGCGCCGTTGCTGCCCACGTACTCCGCGTCCGCCGCGATCTTCTGCCCGTTCATGACGAAGTGGTCGAAGCTCTCGTAGGTGCCGCTGTTGGTGTCGCGACTGACTTTGACGATGCGGGCGTCCGGACCGCCCAGCTCCCTCCAGTTGGTGATGCGGCCGGCGTAGATGTCGCGCACCTGGTCGATCGTGATGCCGGCGATCGGGTTGCTGGGATGCACGACGATGGCCAGGCCGTCGAGCGCCACCGGGTGAGCCACCGGGAAGACGCCCTTCTCCACCGCGGCCTTGAACTCGGCGTCCTTCATGAACCGCGACATGGCCGCAATCGCGCACGTCCCGTTGATCAGACTCTTGGCGCCGTTGCCGCTGCCTGACTCACTGACCGTGATGTTCACGCCCGGGTGCCGCGACATGTACTCCTGGGCGAACGCTTTCGCGATCGGACCGACCGTCGTCGAACCGTCGATTTCGATCCGGGCCTTGTCGGCCTTTTCCTGCCCGGTCGCGCTGCCCACGACCACGAGGATCAGCAGCAGTCCGCACGTCACCGTCCTGTTCCATCGCATTGGTGTGACCTCCTCGCCCGACGGCGTCCCGGGGGCCGATCCGTCGGCCGCCTTCCCGCCCCGCTGCTTTCGCGCACCGTAAAAGCGGAATGTTAAGATGGCGCTAAGGGCGCATACGAAACACCGTCCGGGCCGCGGCCGCCGCCGGCGGGGCGGCGAGCGCGTCGGCCCCGATCGCGTCCCGGGAGGCCGCAGAAAAAGCCGATGGCGACGACCGCACAAGTCGGCCGCCGCCACCGCTGTTGGGACGCGGGTTCAGTCAGGAGACCGCGCCGGATCTTGCTCAGTTGCAGGAAGCGCCGATGCGGGCGACGAACGGGTCGATGTCATCGAAGTTCACCGTGCCGTCGCCGTTGCAGTCGCCGTTCAGCCACGCGCACTGATACGGCCAGCCCGCGCCGCCCGGGTAGTTGAGGGCCTCGACGATCAGGTCAATGTCGTCGAAGTCCACCTGGCCGTTGCAGTCCATGTCGCCCGCGCAGCCGAACCAGACCAGATCGGCCTGGTCGACGATGCAGTCACCGTTGAAGTTGCCCTGCGCCCAACCGCCGGGCTGACCGAGGTTGGCCAGCACGATGGCCTTGTCGGCGGCGTTCACGACGCCGTCGAGATTGGCATCGCCATAGTTCGTGCCGAGGATGACCTGCACCAGGTAATCCACGTCACGCTGATCGACGACCAGCCGCACCGTGCCGCCCACGATCTCCGGCCCGGTCATGTCGGCGCTAAGGTCGAAAAAGACGGCCTCGTCGAGGTTGAACCAGTCGGCCGCCAGGTTCGTGCAACCGAACCGAGCGTTGCGGAACTGGGCGTACACGTAGTCGATGTCCTTGGCGTCAACGATCCCGTCGTAGCCGCGCGGATCGGCACCTGGGGCCGTCGGGTTGCCGGCCACGTCGCCGGCCGAGTCGCCGGGGGCGTAGGTCTTCGGCGTCGCCAGGATCGTATCAAAGTAGTTGTTGTCGCCGCCGGGCTGGAGCGCCCAGCTCTGGTCGACAAGCTGGAAGCCGAGCTTGCGATTCAAGACCGGGCCGTACTTGCCGTTCGGGAAGGCCGGGTCGAGCGCCAGACCGTCCGCGAAGTACCGCACGTCCTTCGCGTCGAAGTTGCCGTCGCCGTTGAAGTCGCCCATGATGTGGACGATGACGTAGTTGCCGCCGGTCTGATCGCCCGGATCGCCGGGGGCGGGGCCGATGTTCTGCTCGAAGTTCAGCGGGTCGACCGCCGCTTCCATCATCTTCGGGATGTCGTTGATGTTGCGCAGGCCGTCGCGGTTGAAGTCGCCGGTGACGGCGTTGCGCGACCCGAGCCGCTGATCGCGGTTGATCGTGAAGAAGTTGCCGCCGGCACCCTTGTACCGGTACGTGGTGGCGCCGGCCGGAGTGCCGTCAAGCCAGTTCTGCGTGAGACCGGTGGTCGCGCGACGCGGGACGAGGCCCGCCGGGTTCTTGCTGCCGTACGCCGGCACCACCACCGTCGTGCTGCCGATGATGTAGTCCTGCACCGCCTGGTTGAGGCCCGGATTCCCGATGAAGAACTTCGGGTTGTTGAAGGTCGGCAGGCAGTCGAGGCCGGCCTCCAGCGTGAAGCGGGTCGCCAAGTACTCGCCCGGCATGTTGAAGTTCTCGGGGCTGGCGGGGGCCCCCGTCACCGCTGCGATGCTGCCGAGAATGTTCTTGAGGTACATCGCCGGCGCGCGATCGGTCATGTACGCCGGGGACGACGGGTTCGTCTCGAGCGGGTTGCCGCGCGTGACGAACGTCACCTGACCGCCGAGCTGGAAGCTGGTGTTCGGGTCGCAGTTGTTGACGATGTTGTCGATGCTCGGACGCACGTAACCGCTGCCGCCGCGGTCGTCGAACTGGATGTTCAGGATTTCATAGCGGCCGGCGTTGGCGTCGAAGATCGCGCGCTCGTTGCCGAACAGGCCCGTGTAGCCGATCGCTAGGCGCGAGACCTGGACGGCCCGCTCGACGCCGCTCGAACCCTCCGCGTTCGTCAGTTTGCGGTTGGGGCCGAGGTTCGCGTCGTCGGTCACGTTCCACTCGTTGTCGAGGTTGTCGCCGCGGCCCCACGACGGGTCGATGCCCGAGGTGTTCATGATGCCGTTGTGCGTGCCCGAGCCCGAGGAGCGCGTCACGCCCGCGAGGTTCTCGCCGGAGCGCGTCCGGCCGGCGACCATCAGGTGCTTGACGTCGCTGATCGCGATGTCACCCGCGACGCCGTCGCCGTTGAGGTCCGGGCGGGCGACGCCGCGGTTGGCGATGTAACCGATCGCCGCCCACGCGACCGTCGAGTCGAAGATCGTGTTCGCGTCCGGGTTGGCCGTGTTGGGGTTCAGCGAGACCGGACCGCTGCCACAGTCGCGCGTGAGCGATTCGAGCCGCGGGTTCCACCCGGCGAAAGAGAGAATCGGATTGTGACCGTACCCCGAAGCGGTGGGGCCCAGCGCCCAGTACGCATCCGCCGGGTTGCCGGCGCGGGTCGCCCAGGCCGAGGGCACGTCGAGGATGGCGATGTGCACCTCGTTCGTGCACAGCGGCGTGCCGCTGTCACGCGTCAGATCGCCGTCCGGACCGGGCGTGCCGTACCGCTGGCCCGGCGCGACCGTCAGGCAGTCCTCCCACAGCGGGAGCTGGCGGACACCGCCGATGCCCCACGCGTAGCGATTCAGGAGTCCCAGCTCCGACGGCACCGAGCCGTTCAGCAGCCCACACAGCTGTGAGTTGACGAACTCCTCCAGGCCGTTCACCGAGCCCACGCCGCGGTACTGCACGGCCCACACGGTCGTCAGCGGATTGCCCGGGACGAACGTCACCGCCAACTGGTCCACGAACGGGAAGGTGTTCGGGTCGTACCCGAAGAACCCGTCGCCGTCGGCATCGATGGCATCGTTAGTCGACGCCGCGGACTCGAAGAACGGCCGGAACAGCGTCGCACCGCTGATGTTCACCTGCCCCGTGTTCTGGGCCGTCGGGTCGTAGTTGACCGGCTGCGCCACGGCGATGCCGGCTAGGCTGGCCCCGAGTGCCGCGCTCCAAATCCACCTCATCTGTCGTCGCATAACTTTTCGTCCTCCAATGGGGCCGATCCGCGGCCCCGACCTTCTTTCCACCACCGGCATTGCGTTGTGCCGGTGCAGTCCGCGAACTCAGTAGGGGCGGCGCGCACGACCCGCGCTCGCCGCTACCCCTCTGTCAGGGGTACCGGCACCCAACAGAAGTGCGTCACCGTTTGCAGTGCCTCGGTTCTTGCGGCCGCCGAGAGCGGCGACCCGTCTCAACGAATTTGGCCGTACCGGTCAATGACCCTCGTGTTGCCGGTCAGCGCGTAATACTTCTCTCCCCATTCCCGGTCTTTCAGTGTCTGAAGAATCGTCCGGCGGGCCACATGCCCGTCGGCGTACAGGAAGTTCGCCGTTCCGCCGAGCTTGTCGCCACCGGGGTGGTGCCGACCGACGGCGTTCGTCTCCGGCAATCCGGGCGTGCCGATCGCATTGAGGTGCTCGTCGGCGACCGCCTTCGGCAGGAGCCCGTACGGGGCCGAGGGCGTGTCGTTGCCCGTGTACGTGAACGTCTCGGTATTCAGCGGGGCCGCGTATTCGTCCGAGCCGGTCGAAAGGCTCCAGAACGGGTTGATCGAGCGATGACTCTTGCTCAGCAACGCGGTCTCGCCGAACTCGGTCGAGGCCGACACCTTCCAATTTGTGTTGAGTTCCGTCGCCAGGACGATCGAGCCGGGATTCTTCAGCTCGCTCTCGTTGACCAGTCGGTTGACGCGCTGCCCGCCGGACAGCTCGGGGGTGAACTTGTTGCGCGGGAAGATCGCGGCGTTGCCCGTGAAGGCCAGACGCGGAACCTGAAGATCCTCGAGCGCGTTCGGGTGCGCCGCATAACTGCCCTCGACATCCCGTTGGCCGTTTTCCCAATTGGCCTGCTGCGGCCCGGGGTTGGTCCGCGGCGTCCCGTTCCGCGGGAATTCCGGGCACCCGAACGCCTCGTTGCCGACCTGCCCGCGATTGAACAGGAACCACGACCAGTGAATGTAGCCGTGGACCGGGGCCTGCGGTTGGCGCAGCAGATCGTAGTTGCCACCGCGGTCGGTCGCGTAAATGTACGCGGGGGGATACACTGCGCGGTTTTCAGCGAGGTACCCGGCCATGCCCTGCGCCACGCTGCGCATCTGCGCGGCGCACTTGACCGCGCGGGCCTGTTTGCGGGCTCCGTTGAGTGCCGGCAACAGAATCGAAATCAGCAGGGCGATGATCGCGACCACCACCAGCAACTCGATCAGCGTGAACGCTGTTCGTCCTCGCAGTCCCGCGTTCCTCACCATCTCATCTCTCCGCTCGGCTGAGCGCGGCGAGGGCGGCGTCTCCCAACAGCGCCAACCCGCCGTGTAGGTTAGAACATGTGGGTGAGGAGTCTGTGGGTCACTTATGACAATCTCATGAAAAGATTGTGTGGTTACCGTGAGTGCGCCAGCCCGTGCGGATGTGCGGAGCCGATTTTTATCAGCGCCTCAAGCGCTGCTAGTTCATACCGGTGCCACGATGCGCAGGATCGGGCACGGTCACGGAAACGCGCGTGCCCACTCCCAGTCGGCTCGTGAGTGCTACCGTGCCCCCCATCGCACCCACGGCATGCCGCACGATCGATAGGCCCAGCCCCGTGCCGCGGTCCGGTCCCGACCGCGCCCGCTCGACCTGGTAAAACCGCTCGAAGACCCGCTGCTGGTCTTCCTCCGGAATCCCGCAGCCGGTATCGTACACTTCGAACACCGCGCCCCCGGCCGCCGGCGTGATTCGCAGCCCCACGGTGCCGCCCGGCTCCGTGAACTTGATCGCGTTGTCTACGAGGTTATCGAGCACCAGTCGGAGCAGGTGCGGGTTGGCGTGCACCGTCCGCACGCCGTCGGACGCGACGACGAATTCCCACCGCAGGCCCTTGCGCTCGAGGGCGTCGGCGAAGCGGTGGTGCAGCTCCTGCCCAACGTGCTGCACGTCGAGAGGCTCGGGCTCGAACCGTTCCGTCGGGCTTTCGAGCCGCGACAGGTCGAGCAGATCCGCGACCATCTGCTGGAGCCGCGCACTGTGGCGGTCGATCTTCTGAAGGAAGGACGCCGCAGCGTCCGCCTCGCGCGCCAGGTCGAGGGTCAGCAGCGTCTCCACCGCGCCGCGGATCGCGGCCAGCGGCGTCCGCAGCTCGTGCGACGCGTTGGCCACAAAGTCGGTCCGCAACTGCACCGTTCGTTCGATCTCGGTGATGTCCGTCAGCACGACCACGCGGCCGTGGGCCGCCCCGGTCTCGACCCCCTCGGCGGCGAGGTCGAGCTGGGACGCCCGCGCGAGCAGGTGGATCGTGCCCTGCGGCCCCTCGACGGTGAACCGCGCGCTGCCAGTGCCCGTCTCCGGGTCGGCGGTGGACTGCGTGCCCAGCAACAGCTTCTGCACGATATGCTGGCGGATGCAGGCCTCCACCGGGCGGTCGAGCAGCGCGGCCGGGCCGTCCGCGGGGACGACGATCTGGAGCAGCTGGATCGCGGTCGGATTGACCAGCGCGATGCGGCCGTCGTCGCGGGCCACGATCACCCCCTCGCCGAGTTGCTCGATCAGGCCCTGGAGCATGCGGCGCTGACGGTCGATCGTCGCGACCTGCGATGCCAGCCGGCGGCGCAGCGAGTTCAGGGCGGAGGCGAGCAGCGCCAGCTCGCCGCTGCCGGCCGACTCGAACTCATCCGGGAGCGTGCCGGCCGACAGGCGGCGGGCACCCTCGATCACGCGGCGGAAGAGCTGGCGCCGCAGCCGGAAGTGCAACAGCACGAGGGCCAGAGTCACCATCGCGACGATGAAGCCCGCGCCGAGCAGTGTGTGCGCTACATCCTCCGGGTGCGCCGACCATTCCCAGGCGGGTGCGCTCAGCCACACGACGCCGGCCGGCGTCACGGCGTCGCCGACGCGCAGTGCGACGCACAGGCGCCGTGGGCTGGCCGCGGGGGCCAGTTCGTCCTGACCCCACCCGGTGCGGACGGCGTCCTGGACTTCGGGCGCGGCGAGCAAGGCCGTGACCTCGGGGGCGCCCGCCGACGCCGCCAGCGCCGTGCCCTCCAGCGTCACGACCGCCACGTCGATGGCACGGGAGGTCAGCGCCTGGACGGCGGCGGCCAGCGCGGGGTCGCCCTGCGGCCAGGCCGGCCGGACCTGCGCGCGGACCAGTTCGGCGGCGGTGCGGAGGCGGGTGAGGAGTTCGGCGTTGCGCACGGCGGTCTGCTCGCGCGCGACAAGCCAGAGGGCGGCCGCGCCCGTGACGAGAATGGCGAGCCCGCCGGCCGGGAGGACGCGACGGGGCTTGCGGCCCAGGAACATGTCCGGCCTGCCGGTCTACACCTCCGCCCCGGAGGTGCGAAACGCGTACCCGACGCCGCGGACGGTGTGCACGCACTCCGCCGCCTTGCCGAGTTTGCGACGCAGGGCCGCGATGTGGACGTCCATCGCCCGGTTGGTCACCGCGGCCCCATGTCCGATGGCCAGATCGATGAGCTGTTCACGGGTGAGCACCCGCCCGCGGGCCGCGAGCAGGGCGGCGAGAATCCGGAACTCGGTGGCGGTCAGCTCGACCGGCCGGTCCTCCACCCGCACCTCGTGCCGCCCGTGATCGAGGACCACCGGGCCGGCGGTCACCACCTCCGGGCTGCTGCCGGCGGCGCGTCGCCGCCGGAGCACGGCCTGTACGCGGGCCATCAGCAGCTTGACGGAGAAGGGTTTGCGGATGTAGTCGTCCGCGCCCAGGGCGAATCCCACGAGCTCGTCCTCGTCCTCGGCCTTGGCGGTCAGCATGATCACCGGCACGGTCGCGGTGCGGGCGTCGCGCTTGAGCCGCCGGGCCACTTCGTCGCCCGACAGCTTCGGCAACATGCGGTCGAGCACGATCAGGTCGGGCGGCTGCCGCTGGGCCTCGGCCACGGCCCGCTCGCCGTCGGCGGCGCGGCGGACGGCGTAGCCTTCGCGTTCGAGATGGAAGCACACCACGTCGGCCAGATCGACTTCGTCTTCGACCACCAGGATGGACGAGCGGCTGTCCATGGGATTCATACTCCCGGAGCGTCTGCCGACCGAGGCCGCGCTCGCGACCCGGGCGGAGCGCTCGACAGCGCATCAATAGCCGTCCGTATGTTAAGTGAGTTTGAGCGGAACATTAAGGCCGCGTGACACGGCCGCTCCAGTCGGCCCCGGGCGGGTCTCAGGGCGTCCGCGCCGCGCGTTTGCGATCCACCTCCCGGAGGTGCCGTTTCCGCAACCGGATGGCGTCCGGCGTGACTTCGACCAGCTCGTCGTCCTCGATGAACTCCAGCGCCAGCTCGAGCGTCAGCCTGCGGGCCGGCTTCAGGACGACCGTCTTGTCGGCCGACGCCGCGCGGATGTTGGTGAGCTTCTTGGCGCGGCAGACGTTGACGACGAGGTCGTTGTCCCGGCAGTGCTCGCCGACGATCTGGCCTTCGTAGACCACGTCGCCCGGCGCGACGAACATCTCGCCGCGCTCCTGGAGCGCGTCGAGCGCGTAGGCGGTGACCGCGCCGCCCTCGCTGGCCACCAGGACGCCCACGCTTCGCCCCGGAATCGCGCCCCGCAGAAACTCGTATTCGTAGAAACTGTGGTGCAGGATCACCGTGCCGCTGGTGGCCGTCATCAGCCGGTTGCGCAGGCCGATCAGCCCGCGGGCGGGAATCGTGAACTCCAGGTGCGCGGCCTCGCCCCGGCCTTCCATCCTGGTGCAGATCCCGCGGCGGGCGCCCATCTGCTCCATCACCGCCCCGACGTACGGACCCGGCACCTCGATCACGCAATACTCGATCGGCTCGGTCTTGCGACCGTCCAGCTCGCGATAAATCACTTTGGGCTTGCCGACCGCCAACTCGTACCCCTCGCGGCGCAGGTTCTCGATGAGCACCGCCAGGTGCAGCAGCCCGCGGCCGGAGACGTGGAACTCCTCGGGCGAGGGACCAGGCGCGACCCGCAGGGCGACGTTGTGCTGCTTCTCCCGCTCGAGCCGGTCGCGCAGGTGCCGGCCGGTGAGGTACTTGCCGCTGCGCCCGGCGAAGGGCGAGTCGTTCACGCGGAAGGTCATGTGGAGGGTCGGCTCGTCAACCCGGATCAACGGCAGCGGGCGCGGCTCGTCGGGGTCGGCGATGGTGTTGCCGATGTCCACCGACTCCAGCCCGACCACGGCGCACAGGTCGCCCGCCGGCACCTCCGGCACCTTCCGCCGCCCGAGGCCGTCGAACTCGTACAGCGCGCCGACCCGCTCGAGCTTCTGCGTGCCGTCGCGGTGGATGACGATCACGTTCTGGCCGGTCTGCAGGCGGCCGGTCACCACCCGCCCGATGCCGATCCGCCCGACGTAGTCGTTGTAGTCGAGCGTCGTGACGAGCATCTGCAACGGGCCGGCCGCCGCGACCTGCGGCGGCGGCACGTGCGCGACGATCGCATCGAACAGCACGCGCACGTCGGGCGTCCGCTCGTCGGGGTTCAGGGTCGCGTAGCCCAGCGTCGCCGAGGTGTAGATCACGGGGAACTCCAGCGTCTGCTCATCCGCGCCGAGCTCGATGAATAGGTCGACCACCTCGTTGAGCACGTCCCGCGGCCGGGCGCCCGGGCGGTCGATCTTGTTGATCACCACGATCGGCCGCAACCGGCACTCCAGCGCCCGTCGGAGCACGAAGGCAGTCTGCGGCATCGGGCCCTCGAAGGCGTCGACCAGCAGCAGGCAGCCGTCGGCCATCATCAGCACGCGTTCGACCTCGCCGCCGAAATCGGCGTGGCCGGGCGTGTCGATGAGGTTGATTTTCACGTCGCCGTAGCGGATCGCGATGTTCTTGGCGAGGATCGTGATGCCGCGCTCGCGCTCCAGGTCGTGGGAGTCCAGGATGCGCTCGCCTTTGAGCTGCTCCGCGCGGAACTGCCCGCACTGCCGGAGCATCTGGTCGACCAGCGTGGTCTTGCCGTGGTCCACGTGCGCGATGATGGCCACGTTGCGGATCTTGTCACTTGTCACGGGCGGCGGTCCTCGTCCGGCGCAGGCCCCCCGGCGGGCGCATCATAGCGGTGTCCACCGGCCGCGGCGCGGTCCAGCCACGCGCGGCGGCCCGCGCCACGCCGCGCGGCGGGGAGTGACAGCGGTGACGCGGGGCCGGGCGGCGGCCTTTGGCGGGGCGGGGGCTGACCCGGGGCGCGTCCGCGACTGACGCGCGGCGCGCCAAGCGCGGAGCCGTCGCGACGCGGCGGCGGACGCGCTTATAGGACGCCTGCGACCGGCCGCCGTCGAAAGTTTCTGTTGACCGGGACCTGTGCTTTCCGTTAGTTTCTGCATCCGGAGGAGGCGCTCGGGTCGCTGGCGAACGCGCGGCGACCCAGGCGAAGAGCGACGGGGCCGGCGGCGGCCTCGTGCTCCGACGGTGCGCAGCACACTTCTTGCGGCTTCGCCGTTTTCCGACTCCGGTACGACGTTTCGCCGTCGGCGGTCGTCCGGCAGCGAGGCACGCGCCGTAGCGCGCGTGCCTTTGATCGGGCTTGTGCGCTCATGTTGAGCGGACTCTCAGAGAGGAGGAGGTTTCAAAATGAACCGTGTTTTGGCTCTGATGGCCACGCTGAGCGTGGCGGCGTTTGCTGTGGCCGATCCCATCATCTTCGACAACGGTGCCCCCGGCGCGACGAGCACCGGGTACTCGTCGCAGCTCGACGCGGTGTATCCGTTCCAGTCGCAGGTGGCCGACGACTTCGTTCTTCAGGCCGGCGCAAACGTGATCACCGATGTGCACTGGTGGGGCGTCTGGTGGAACCCCGGCCCTCCGGGCAACGCCACCGCGTTCCGGATCATCATTTACGGCGACGCCGGCGGCAAGCCGACCGGCGGCAACCCGGACCCGACGCCCACCGCGTTGAAGGTCTGGACGATCCCGGCCGCGGCGGCCGGCGAGACGCCCAGCGGGAGCTTCTTCTCGTACGCCGCGGACGTGTCGGCGGATCCGTTCATTGCCACCCCCGGCGTGCAGTACTGGATCGCGATCCAGTCGGTCAACACCTTCCCGCCGCAGTGGGGCTGGGTGACCAATAGTGCTGGGGCCGGCAATGCGCACCAGGGCTTCCCGCTGCTCGGCACGCCCTACTGGACCCGGCTGGCGCCGGGCACGGGCGGGGTGGGGATGGCGTTCTACCTGACGGGCATTCCGGAGCCGGCCAGCCTGTTGCTGATCGGTCTGGGCGCGCTCGTCCTGCGTCGCCGCTGAAAACCGGCGGCGTCGCAACCGACGCTGCTGGGGTGTGCAAGGGACGCTGCGGCGGTGCAGCGACGCGGCTGCGGTGTGAGAAAAGCTGCGGCCTTGAGAGACGCGGCGCTCCGGTGCGAGCGACGCCGGCCCGGTGCGCTCGACGCTGCGGCCGTGTCGGAAATGCTGCGGTGCTGTGAGCGCCGCGGCAGCGCTGAGACAGACACTGCGGCGTGGTGAGATTCGATGACTCCCTGGCATCCATGCGGATGCCGGGGAGTCGCGCTTTTCGCTCACGCCGTCCGGGTGGCGGATTGTGAAGCTCCCAGCCCGCACGCCGGCCGGGACCCGGAGCTTGCGCTCCGGGCTCGAATGCCGGCGGCGTTGCCGTCCGAGCCCGAGCGGCGGCGAGGAGCAGCCCCCCATCCGAGCCGGAGCGGCAGCGAGGGGCCATCGCCGTCCGAGCCCCGGCCGCCGGGCCGGGGTTGGCTGGTGGACGGGTGGAACCCGCGCCTTGCGCTGCGGGCTGGGATGCCGGACGGCCGCGCCGAACCGATCGAGAGCGACCGCCCGCGCAGCGGTCGACAAAAAAACGGCCGGTTACCCGGTGCGTTCCGGTGCCAGGGCGGACTCGCTGCCCCCCTGCGCGGTGGTCGACGAAGACCGGCCGGTTACCCGAGCGGTCGGCGCCCAACCGCCAGGCTTTTCGGGCATGGCCTATTTAGTACACACGCAGAAGATCGCCCCCTGCGCGGGTTGGTCCCGCAGCTCGTCGGCGGAGGCCGCCAGTTGGCCGGCTTTGACTTGCGCCTGCGTGCCGATGCCGACGAGTCGGAAGCCGACGGCCTCCAGCTCGGCCGCGGCCTCCTCGGGGCGGTACCAGTAAACCCAGGGCCCGCGGTCGAGCAGTGCGCCCCAATGGAAGCGCCCGCCGAGTCGGAGCCACGGCCACATCTGCCGCGTGCGGGGCGCGCGTGTCAGCGTGCGGAGCATCCGGAGCCAGATCCGCATCGGCAGATACTTCCAGCGGCCGCGGCGCACGTTGTCGCAGAGGAACGAGAACGCGGCGATGCCTCCGGGGCGCAGAATGCGAAAGGCTTCGCTCATCGCCCGTCGACGCTGATCCGCGCCCTCGATAAAACACATGATCTGCTGGAGGTACAGCAGTTGGTCGAAACTGGCATCCGCGTACATGAGCTGGCGCGCATCCTGGACGTCGTACTGGATCGTCCGGCCCTGGGCGCGCTCGCGCGCCGCGGCGACCAGCTCGGGCACGTAGTCGAAGCCGGTCAGATCCCGGAAGCCCATGTCCCACAGCTCCAACAGGATCCGGCCGCCGGCGCAGCCGGCCTCTAGGGTGCGCGCCTCGGGCTTCAGGTAGCGCTCGATGATCGCGCGCTCGTCGGCGTGCATACCCGCGCGCGTGGCCCAGAGGTCGACCTCGCTGGTGGCGAACAGCTCTTGGTGGTCGCGATGGTTCATGCGGGTCTCGCAGGACTCCCGGCCGGCTCTGCCGCGGGGCGGCACCGGATTCCGGCCCCGTGCCGAGCGCCATATGAAAACCGAAAAAACCGTCTTCCGCGAGCCGAACCGGACGGATCCGTCTCGGCGGGAGGGGTCGCTCTGGTCGTGCGACTTTCTGCCAGGCGCGGGCCGCGGTCCGCACGCGACGTGGGACGTGCCGCCGTTCGAGCTCCGCCTGCACCTTCCTGCCGGACGCCAGTCACGGGCGGCACGCGTCGGCGCGCCGCGCCGGCCGACACCTAGGGCGGCGAGGGGGCGTGCGGGGCGATGCCGGCGTGCCTCGCCAGCCGGTCCCGCAGCCGCGCCGCGCGCTCGTAGTCTTCGACCCGCAGCGCCTCGCGCAGCTCGTGCTCCAGCCGGGCGGGGTGGTCGGCCGGCAGCCGCGCGAGCACCTCCGCCCGCAAGTGGCTGAGTGTGTCGATTTCGCGCGCGGCGACGGATTCGTCCGCGCCCGCCGCGGCTCGGACGCGCGCCAGGCCGTCGTCGACCGCCGCCAGCGCGGCGTCGGGCCGCCCCTCCTCCAGCGCCCCGTAGGTCTGCGCCCGGGCGTGCATCATCGTGACGTAGCAGCGCTGGTCGCGCAAGGCCCGGCGGTCCGCGGCGCGGGCCGCGTACCGCTCGCAGAAGTCGATCAGACGCAGGTTGCGGGCGGTGTCGCGCGCGACCGCGGCGTACTCCTCCAGCACGAAGCACGAGAGGTAGCGCTGGTAGTACAGGTAGGCCTCGTGGCGCAGCGCGTCGCAGTCCTCCGGGCCCAGCACGAAGTCCTCGTCGTCGCCGTAAACGGCCACGTGCTCGCGCAGCCGGTGCTCGTGATAGTCCAGCAGCGATTCGAACCCGTGCGGACGCCGCCCGTCCGGACAACCCGCGCACTCGAGCTGGAGCACGCCCAGGTCGATCCGGGTCTGGATTTTCTCGCGGCCGTCGCGCCCGACGATCTTGCGGACCGAGATCTTGCCCGGCTCGTACTCCCAGCCTTCGAGGATCGTGCGGAGGTCGCGTATCATGACAGGGTTCGTATCGGCTGCCGCGGCCGGCGGCATCAGCCGGCCGGACGGCTGCGAGGTCTGGCGGTCCATGCGGGTCATCGGCGGAAGTTTTCGCGGACGTGCGCTGCTGGGTCCGGACGGGCTGGAAACCCGGCCGATCACGGATCGCGTGAAGGAGACGCTGTTCAACATTCTCGGGGTGCGTCTGGGGACGCTCGGGGCGATCCCGCCGGTCGAGGTGCTCGACGTGTTCGCCGGCACGGGCAGCCTCGGGATCGAGGCCGTTTCGCGCGGGGCCCGCCGCTGCGTGTTCATCGAGCGCCACCGGTCAGCGCTGCGCGCCCTGCGGGCGAATTTGGCCGCGCTGGGGCTGAGCGAGTCCTGCGCCGTCGTGACCGATAACGCCTGGGCCATGCGCCCGCCCGCCGGCGCGGCCGGCTTCGGTCTCATCTTCGTGGATCCGCCGTACGCGGACGCGGCCGACACCGCGCGCGTCCGCGACCTGCTCACGCGGCTGGCGGCCTGTCTCGCGCGGGACGGGCTGCTGGTGTTCCGGCTCGAGGCCCGGCAGGACTTTCCGGCCCGGTCCGTCGCGGGGCTGCGGTGCGCGGACGACCGCTCGTACGGGCGCATGCGGCTGCTGTTCTACATGCGGGCTGAGACGCCGGACCATGCGCCCGAGGCGCACGCCGCCGGGGCGCCGCCCGCCGCGTCGGACGCCCAGCGATCGGGCGGCCCGGTCTGAATAGACCGGACGGGCCGGGCCGCGGCCGGCGGTCGCGGCTCGATGGGGCGACACGTTTCGGGCGGGGCTCGGGCCGGACCTCAGCGGCGCACCGCTCCGTGCAGCACGTCCCGCGTGGCCAGCAGGTAGAAGAAGAACCCCGCGCCGAGGATGTTCGTGACGACGCCGACCGGCAGCTCGGCCGGTCGCAGGGTTCGCGCCACCCCGTCGCAGACCGCCAGGAACGCCGCGCCCCCCAGCGCCGCCGCGATCAGCAGCGGACCCGTCCGCACCCCGACCAGTGCGCGGGCCATGTGCGGGACCATAAGGCCCACGAACCCGATCGGCCCGCAGTGGGCCACGATCACCGCGGTCAGGAGCCCCACGAGCAGGAACGCCCCCCAGCGCGTCCGGCCGACGGCGACGCCGCGCGTGGCCGCCAGCTCGTCGCCGAAGTGCAGCAGGTCCAGCGCGCGATGCGCGGCCAGGAGGAGCGCCAGCGTGGGGAGGAGCACGAGGGCGACCTGGCCGGCCGGCTGCGGCTCCAGGGCCACGAGCGAGCCCATCATCCACCGCACGATGTCGTTCGTGACGGCGCGGTTCGCGAGGAACGTGACGAGCAGGACGCCGGCCGACGACAGGTAGGCCACGCACACGCCGGCCAGCAGCAGCCGGGCCGGGTCGCGGTCCGCGCGGATGCGGCTCAGCAGGAAGACCCCCAGCATGGCCGCCGCCGCGCCGCCGAACGCCAGACCCGTCAGCGGCAGGCGCCCGAGCGGGCCGGCGCTGCCGACGAGGAATCCGATGGCGGCCGCGAGCGACGCGCCGCTAGCGATCCCGAGCGTGTAGGGCTCGGCCAGGGGGTTGCGGAACAGGGCCTGGAAGACGACGCCGCCGACGGCGAGTCCGGCCCCGGCGCAGGCGGCCAGCAGCGTGCGCGGCACGCGGAACCGCCAGAAGATTTCGTGCCACGCGTCGGCGCGCTCGCCGGCGGCGATGTTCTGCCAGCGCAGCGGCGTCGGCCCGAGGAGCATGGAACCCGCGACGAGGAGGGCGGCCACGCCGCTCAGCAGGGCGAGCCGGACGGCCGGGGAGCGGGCGGACATGGCTCAGGGTTCCCGGGGCGGCTTCTCTTCGAGATCCACGTCGTAGAACGGCATGGCGACCTGGTAGGCCACCTCGCGCCCCAGCGCGGCGGCTTCGGAGTCGAGCAGCGTGGCGTCGACGGCTTCGCGCGGCGGGCGCCGGGCTTCGACGAGTCGCCCTTCGCGCTCCTCCTTCGGCGGCCAGCGCCGCGCTTCGCGCTCGTCGCCGTGGACGGCGATGAGTTTCATGCGCACGCGGACCTGCGGTTCGATCAGGGGATGGTCGGGGGTCGGCCGCAGGACGAGCTGGTCGATGCGGATGTAGAGCACTTCCTCGGCTCCGACTTCGCGCCCGACGCGGGCCACGCTCCAGCGGTTGAAATCGGGGTTTTCCTGTCGCAGCCGGGCGACCTCGGCGAGCGGAACGATCTGCGAGGGCACCTTGTTGGTGCGCAGGATGTCGGTCAGCGTCTCGTGCAGCGCGCTCTGAAACACGGGGTTTTCCTGGTCCGGGCGCGCGTTCTCGATGAGGATCAGGACCCGCCCGCCGGCCAACCGGACCTCGGCTTTCTGGATCTGTCGCGGCCCCAGCAGAAGCGCCAGCGGGGCGAGGTTGCAGCCGCCGGCCGGCAGCAGCGCGGCCCACCACAGAACGGGGGCGAGGCGAACGCCGCCGACGCGAACCGGGGCCACGCGAACGGGGGCGCTCATCTCGCCCTGACCTTGCGCTCGTAGAACTTGCCGGCCACCTCCGCGGCGAAGGCTTCCATGCCTCCGCGTCGGATCGCGGCGTCCGACAAGCCGTACTCGCCCGCCTGCGGCGGATAAACGACGCGGACTTCGGCGCTGTAGGCCGGCGCCGAGTCGGGATATTCCGTGTTGTACACGTTCACGACCGCGGCGATGTGGGCGCGCTGGATGAACGGACTCTCCGGATCGCGCGTCGTGTACTGCGTCAGGTTGATCTCGATCAGTCGGTCGAGGTCGAACTTGCGGCCGAGGCGAGGCGGGTCCTCCTTGTCCCAGTCCGGCTCGCGCCGCTGATACTCCGCCAGCTTGCGGGCGTCGACCGTCTTGACGCCGCGCACGTTGTTTTCCAGGGCGACCGTCACGTGGTCGGCGACCTCCCACTGCACGTGCGGAAACTCGAACACCACCCCGACGTCCGCCCGCACGAGCACCCCGACCCGCTTGCCCGCCAGGTACGGGTACTCGGCCGGCACGGTCCGGGTCGGCGGCTCGCCCCAAAGAAGCCAGGGCAGCGCCACGGCCCGACAGCCCGGCAGCAGCGCGACCAAGCCCAGTCCCACCGCGGCGGGCAGAAGGCACCCGCCGCCGGAGGCGAGCGCGGTCATGCGGCGAAGCTCCGGCATGGCGGTGCAGGATACCGCGCGGCCGGAGGGCTGGGTAGGCGGTTCAGCGGACGGCGCCAGGCGGCGGCGCGGCGGTAAGATGCCCGCCGGACACTCCCGGACGAACCGCATGAGCGCCCCGGCTGCGAGCGACGACCGTTTTCCGGTGCTGTGTCCGCATTGTGGGCAGGCGGTGCGGGCGCGCCGGGCCTGGGTCGGGCGTGACGTGCAGTGTGCGCACTGCGCCGGCATCCTGCGCGTGCCCAAGCCGCCGCCGGACGGTCGCCCGGTCGCGGGCCTGCGACCGCCGGCGACCCCGCGCGAGTTATTCAACTTTCCGTGTCCCCGGTGCGATTCGCTGCTCGAGAGCCACACCGGCATGAGCGGTCAGACGGGCCGTTGCCCGACCTGCAACGCGCGGCTTGAGATTCCGTTCCTCGACCAGGCGTACGGCTCCGTGAGCGCGGCGCGGCTGCTCGATGGGGACCCGCAGAATCCCACGCCGCTGCACGCGTACGCCGCTAGCGGCGCCCAGGCGCCGCGGATTCGGCGTCTGCCTGACGGGACGTGCGAAATCGAGTGCCCGCAGTGCGCGGCGCGGGCCGAGATCACGGCGGACACCTGTCCTCGCTGCGCCCTGCCCTTTACCGTCGAAGGCATTGCGACCGGCGGCCCGCCCGCCGGGCGCCATTCCGCCAACGCGGCCCTTCTGACCGGCATCCTGGCGATTCCGCTGTCCGCCCTGTTGGTGCCGGGGCTGTGCGCGGTGGGGCTCGGTCTGATCGGCCTGTCCCGGTGGCGCGGACCGAGAGCGGCCGTGCGAGCGCTGATCGGACTCGCGTTGGGACTGGTCTCCCTGGTGCTGGGCTGGATTCAGATTCGCTAGCCCCCCGTGCAACCCCGGGCGGACTCGGTGCGGACGGACCGGCTCTCCAGCCCGGCGTCGCTCACCGTTCGTCGCGGGATCGCCGTGGATGCGCGGCCCGCGTGTCGGGCCGGATGACATGAGCGTCGACGCGCCGGTCCGCCACGCGGATCGGTCCGCAACAAGGATGCGGAGTCTGAGGGCGGAGGCCGCCGCGGGCGGGGTCCGGAGCGCGAGGCCGCCGGCGGAAAAAGCTCCGCCGGTCGGCGGCGCGGGCTGCCGACCGGCGGATGCGTCATTGGCAGGCGCTCGGCCGCGCGGTAAGGCGGCTGGGCGACCGCGGGGATCAGTTGCAGGTGGTGCCGATCAGGGCGACGAACGGATCGATGTCGTCGAAGTTGACCTGCGAATCACCGTTGCAATCGCCGTGCAGCCACGGGCACGGGTACGGCCAGCCGGAGCCGCCCGGATAACCGAGGGCCTCGACGAGCAGGTTGATGTCGTCGAAGTCGACCTGCCCGTTGCAGTCCATATCGCCGGGGCAGAGGTCCGGGGCGACCCAGCGGAGCGCCACGAGCTTGGCGTTGTCGTTGCGGAAGTAGTAGACCTTGCCGTCGGGCCCCATCAGCGGGCCGCCGCGGTTGAGTCGTTGGTGGTCGCCGATGACGCCCGTGTCAAAAATGGCCACGGGGATGACCTCGGTGATGCCCGAATCGGCGACCGGCGGGGTCGGGTGCATGATGAAGCTCCACGAGCCCATCGACACGCCATCGAACGCCTCGGGGTCGCCCGTCGCCGGTGAGCCGTTGACACTGAGGGTGTAGGTCGAGAGGAGCGGGTCGTACGTGTAGACCAGCTCCACCTCCTGCCAGACACCGGCGGTCAGCGGGGCGTTCTGCGACCAGTTGTACGTGCGAATGCGACCGTCCACATCCCACTGGAAGACGCCCCGGGAGGCGAAAAGGACTCCGTTCGCGTCGACCGCCGCCGGGAAGCCGGCATAGATGTTGTCCTTCAGGTCGGTGCGATACTGACGGAAGCGCACGACGACCGTCGTGTCGCCACCCTCCGGCGCGGGCACGGGCAACGTCACCTCGGCGCCCTGGCCCTGCGCGGGCAGGAATTCGTTTCCGAACGGGTCCAGCTTCAGGACCTTTCCGTTGCCGCCACCGGTCGGGTCGGCGACGACCAGCGGCGGGCCCGAGGCCAGCGGGCGGCTGACATCCGTCCAGCCGGGCTTCTGCGACACCGGCCCCGGCACGACCGGGAAGCCGGTTTCGAAGTCCTCGCTAAACAGCAGGCCGTTGTTGATCGCATCGTTGTAGTCGGTGCCCGAGTAGATCCGCAGGTTGTCGAAGTACGCCGGGCCGTCGTCCGTGTTCGGCACCTGGGCATCCGAGAGGTCCACCAGCACGATGCGGGCGGAGTAGGCGGGATTGAGATCGCTGCGGCTGTTCGTGCCGGTCAGCAGGTACGGGCCGCCGCGGGCGTCGGCCGGGAAGAGCTGCCCGTAGATTCGGGGCTCGCCGTACCACGTGGCCAGCGGCGCGAGCTTCTCCACGTCGATCACGCCGTCGCCGTCGTTGTCGGTGTAAATCACGATGCCGCCGTCGTTGCCGCCCACGACGACCGACCGGTCGTCCCAGTACAGGCAGCCGACGTCGTAGAAGCCGGCGTTGCTGTTGACGGCCTTCGCCGTGTCGACGGCCGCGCCCGTCAGCGGGTTGTAGACCGCGAAGCTCTGCCCGCCGGTGCCCGGCACGAACTCGTAGTCCTGCCACGTGTGCGCGTACAGCAGATTCGTCACCGGGCTGTAGATCAGATGCGCCCGGTTGCGCTTGCCGCCGGGGACCGACCAGACGGTATACGCCCCGGCTGAGGCGCCGCTGCGAACGATGCGAATCCCCCAGACGTCCTTATCCGTCGGGGCCGTGGTACTGTTGTTGATGTTGAAGAACAGCCCGTCGTCGCCGCTGAAGATGCCCGGCACGTACGTCGCGCAGCCTTCCGTGTTGATCGTCACTCCGGAATCGACCACCGAGTGCCAGTCCAGGTTGCCCGTGGCCGCATCCAACTGCGTCACGGCCAGGCCGTAGCCTGAACCGATCGTGATGACGTAAAGCTTGCCGTTGGCCAGCACCGGCGAGATGCCGCCGGGCGCGGCCGCGTTGAAGCCGACCGGGTCGATCTCCGTCTGCCAGATCACTGCGCCGGTCGCCTTGTTGAACGCGCCGGCGAGCATGCCCGCCCGGCCGTCGCCGTCGTAGTCGAACGGCGCGCCGCCCGAGACCGCGTACACGGCATTCGCGCCGACCACGGGCGACGTCTGGTTATCGCCCGGAGCGGCGGCCGGCTGAAGCACGGTCGCCCAGCGCAGCGAGCCCGTGGGGGTCGCCGAGCAGAGCTTGCGGTTTGAGGACACCCAGTACGTGTTCCCGCTCTCATCGAAGACGATCGACGAGTTGTAGAACGTGCGGCCCGCACCGGCCGCGATGGTGTCGAGTTCCCAGGCCAACTGCCAGCCCTGCGTCCAGTTGCCGACGGGCATCGTGACGCGCGCCCGGCGGAAGTTGTCGCCGTTCTGCGTGCCGTAGTGTGCTACGGGATTGTCCTGCGCGAGCACGGCGATCGTGCAGGCGGCGACTAGTACACACGCGCTCAACCTTCCGACTCTCATCTCCTGCAACCTCCATAGTCCCCCGACCACCTGAGACTGAACACTCGCCCAACGAGACGACACGATGGAACCGTGAGAGGACTCGGTCAGCGGCAGGCCGCCTGAAACGTTTCGGCGCCGACTGAAACGATCACCGGGCTCTAACAACGCGATCCGCATACGCTTCTTTCGACGGCCGTGGGCCGTCATCCCTGCCGCTTCTTGAATGCCGTCAGAGCCAGCGCAGCGCGTCCGGACCGGCCAGCGACAGCGGCTGCCACTCGGCGACAGCCGGTCGCCTGTCAAATCCCAGCGCTTCTTCTCTCCCTCGCCTGGCGCGCACTACGCTTCTCCGCCAGCACGGAACCGGAAGTGCACTCGGATTATACGCGCCTCAGGCGTCGCAATGCAATCGGGAACCGCCCCCGGGAGTTTGGGTGTTTGCTCCCCCCACGCGTCAAACTCGGCCCGCACTGTCGGGCAGGTCGAGAATCTGACGGCACCTGACCGCTGCCAAACTCTCGGCCCAGAGGTCGGCCGGGAGGCCCCGCACGGCGGACCCGAGCGCCACAACCCGCATTCCGGCCCTCCGGGCGGCCTCCAGACCGGCCTCCGCGTCTTCCACGACCACGCAGTCGGCCGGGGGCAACCCCAGCCGCGCAGCCGCGGTGAGGAAGACCTCCGGGTCGGGCTTCGAGTTCTGAATGTCGTTGCCGTCGACGACGGCGTCGAGCAGGTGCCCGATCTCAAGACGCTCGATGATGTAACGTGTGTTCTTGCTGGAGGATCCGACCGCGATGCGGGCGTTGGCGTGGCGCAGGTCCGTCAGTAACGGAATCGCTCCCGGCATCACATCGCCCGGACCGAGACGACTGAGCAGGTTCCTATATATCTCGTTTTTCCGCTCCGCCAAGGCCAGTTTTTCGGATTCGCTATATCGACGGGGCGAACGCTCCAACACGATCTCCAAACTGGTCATTCGGCTTACGCCTCTGAGCCGGTGGTTGATCTGGCGGTCGAAGTAGATGCCCTCCGCGTCGGCGATTTCCTTCCACGAGAGGTAGTGAAACTCGTCGGTCGTCACCAGCACCCCGTCCAGATCAAAGATCACGCCCCGCACCATCCAGCTTCTCCCATCGTTGGCCGAGTTGTTGGCGGATCCCGTCGAGCGGACTGTAGCAGATGACAGGCCCGGAGGCGAAGTACGCGGAGCCCCTTGCACGCGGCGTGGGCGGCCGTCAGACTGCGGGCTGGGCCCCGAGCGCATCGGGAATGAAACGTTTCGAGTCGGGAGTCTCCTGTTGGCGGACAGGATTGCTGAGTACTTGAACGTGGAGCAGGCGGCCGCGCAGATCGGCGAGCTGGCGCGGCTCACCGGCGCCACCGAGTTCGCGCGGGTCCGCAACCTCGACTACGTGCTGTCGCCGTTCGATTTGTACCCCCTCGCGCCACGCGTGCTGCCGCCGCTGGATCGGATCGCCGCCTTCGCGGTGGACATGGACGGAACCAGCACCACCACCGAGCCGCTGGCCCTCCATGCGTTGGAATACATGGTGCGGCGAGTCACGAACCGGCGGTCCCCGGCCGAATGGGCCGGACTGGACGAGCGGCTGGATCATCCGTTCGTGATCGGCAACAGCAACTTCCGGCATACGGAGTTCTTGCTGACGCGGTATCGGGCGCAGGTGGACCGGGCGGCGTTCGCGGCGGCGTTCATCGAGGCGGCGGCTTGGACGCTGGCCTGCATGCCGGACGGGCAGCGCCGGCGGGACGTGATGCTCAGCGCGCGGAACTGCGGGCTGGGGGACCTGCTGACGGACGCCGATTTTCGCCGCCTGGTCGAGGGCGGGACGCTGGACGCCGACAACGCCGAGCGACTGGTCGCGCCGCTGGTCGCCCGCCACGGGGCGGCGTTCCGTCCGGCGCACCTCAGCGAAGAAGTCGCCGCCGCGCTGGATATCTACTACCTGCGGTATCACGCGATCCTGCGGCGGATCGAGCGCGGTGAAGGAGGCCGGCTGGCGCACGAACTGCTCGGCGACGGCCGGCGGCGGCTGGTGGAGCCGATGCCGGGCTACGACGTGTTCGTGCCGCTGATCAAGGGCTGGCTCGGGCCCGAGGCCGACGCGTTGTACGAGCCGCTCCGCGCGGAACTGCTCCGGCACCCGGAACTCGGCCACACGCCGGCAGAGCTCGACGGTTACCGCCCGCGGCTGGCCCGGCTGGCCGAGCGCTTCCGCCGGGCGCCGGCGAAGCTGGCGCTGGTGACGGCCTCGATCGCCTACGAGACGCACGCGTGCATGAAGGAAGTCATCGCCGTCATGGCCGAGCGGGTGCGCGGCTGGCCGGTGCCGGCGGCGACGCGCGACCGGCTGGCCGAACGGCTGGCGGACTACCGGACGGTGTTCGACGGTTTCGTGTGCGCGACGGACGCGTGGGAGGCGCGCCTGAAGCCGCACCGGGACCTGTACAGCCTGGCGCTGTTCCAGATGTCGCTGCCGAAGCATGAATACGCCGCCTGCGTGGGTCTGGAGGACACGGAGCCGGGGATCATCGCGTTGCGGGCGGCGGGGATCGGCTGCGCGGTGGCGCTGCCGAACCACGACACGCGGCGGCAGGATTACACGGCGGCCACGCGGGTCGTGCGCGGCGGCCTGCCGGAGCTGTTGCTGGTCCACAATCTTCTTCTGCGGGACGGGGGTGCGGAGTAGGGGCGCGCCGGGACGGCGGAACGCGGCGCGGGGTGGTGGGGGCGTCGGCCCGCGGGGCCGGGAGCGGAGCGGTCATGTCAGACAGCACCTGGGTCGTGACGAACACGAAGGCCGACGCGCACACGCTGGGGCAGTGGAACAGCGTAGCGACGGTCTCCAACGGGTACCTCGGGTTGAAGGGCAACGTGGAGGCGCAGCGCGACGGCTACTCGCCGGTGACGCTGATCAACGGCGTCTACGACGAGCTGGACATGTTCAGCCTGATCCGAGCCTCGAACGAGGAGCGGCGGTACCTCGACCCGCGCTATTTCGACACGGCCGGCAAGAGCCCGGCGGTAGCGAACCTGCCCAGCCCGCTGCAACTGCGCGTGTTTGTGGACGAGCGCGAGCTGTCGCTGACGCGGGGCGAGCTGCGGCGCTTCGAGCAGGCGCTGGACCTGCGGACCGGTGTGTATTCGTACGTCTACGAGCTGCACGCCCACGGCCGGACGACGCGGGTCGAGATGCAGCGCTTCGCGAGCCTGCGACACGCGCACCGCGTGTTCGCGCGGTACAGGTTCACCCCGCTGGATTACGACGCGCCGCTGCGGATCGAGGCGGGTCTGACGGGCGAGACGCGCTCGAACACGACCGGCGAGCGGCAGTACCGGGTGACGGAGCTGTGGGCGGACCCGGCCGAGCGGTGCCGCCTGACGGCGCATCTGCCGGCGCGGCGGATCGACGTGCGGCTGGGCGCGGTGAACCGGCTGGTCGGTGGGGACGGGGCGGCGGCGCCGGCGGGGGTGCTGGAGCACGACGCCGTGTATACGCGGTATGTGGTGCCGGGGCGGCGGGGCGCGAGCGTGACGCTGGAGCGCTGCCTGGTGCTGACGTCGTCCGAAGACGTGCGGCACGGCGTGGGCGTGGATTTCGAGCGCGAGCTGGACGCCGCCGCGGCGCAGGGCTTTGCGGCCGCGCTGGCGGAGCAGGAGGCGGCTTGGGCGCCGTTGTGGGAGCGGTGCGACGTGCAGATCGAGGGCGACGATCTGGCGCAGCTCTATCTGCGGTTCTGTCTGTTTCACCTCCTCCAGGCCGCGCCGCGCTTCTCGGACAGGCTCTCGGTGCCCGTCAAACTGCTGACCGGCGAGTACTACCAGGGCAACACGTTCTACGACACGGACACGTACATCGTGCCGTTCTACACCTTCACGCAGCCGGAGCTGGCGCGGACGTGCCTGAACTGGCGGTACGAGGGGCTCCGCCCGGCCCGGGAGATCGCCCGCGCGTTGGGGTACGCCGGGGCGAAGTTCGCATGGCAGGCGGGGCCGCACGGCGAAGAGTGCCTCGGGCGGTGGTGGCGGTTCACGCACACCAACATCCACATCAATGCGGACGTAGCGTACGCGCTGATGCAGTACGTCTGGGCCACGGGCGACCAGGCGTTTCTACGGGAGCGCGGGGTGGAGCTGCTGGTGGAGACGGCCCGGTTCTACGCCTCGCGGGCCGTGTACGACGCGGCCCGTGACCGCTACGACCTGCGCGACGTGGCCGGGCCGGACGAGGGCCACTGCGAGAGCACGAACAACTTCTACACCAACTGTCTGGCGCAGCGCAACCTGCGCTGGGCCGCGGACGAGGTCGAGCGGCTGCGGGCGACGGACGCGGCTGCGCATGCTGCGCTGGCGCAGCGGCTGGCCCTCAAGCCGGAGGAGCCGGAGCAGTGGCGGCGCGTGGCCGAGCGGCTCACGCTGCTGTTTGATCCGCAGACGAAAATCTACGAGCAGTGCGAGGGGTTTTACCGCCTCAAACCGATCCCGGCGGACCTGCTGGACCAGCGCAAAGTCTGGTTCGTGACGGTCTTCCCGTACCAGGCGCTCAACCAGCCCGACGTCGTGATGGCGCTGGTGCTGTTCCGGGACGACTTCCCGCCCGAGGTGCACCGCGCCAACTGGCGGTTCTACAAAGACAAGAGCATGAATTTCTCGTCCATGAGCTTCGCCTTGAACGCGATCATGGCCGCCGACATGGGCGAACTGGAGGACGCCTATCGCCACTTCCTGATCTCGGCCGGCGAGGACCTGGACGAGGCCCTGACCGGCCGGAAGGACACCTACGCCGGGCTGCACGGCACGGCCAGCGGCGGGGCGTGGATGGCGGCCGTGTTCGGCTTCGGCGGCGTGCACCTGTCGGAGCGCGGGCTGCGCATCCGGCCCAACCTGCCGCCGCGTTGGACGGCGCTGCGCTTCAACCTGGTGCTGCGCGGGACGGTGGTGCGGGTGGCCCTGGATCAACGGCAGGTCGTGCTGACCGTGGCGCCCACGCCGGTGCTGGAGCTGCCGGTCGAGGTGGCGGGGCAGCGGCTCACGCTGCGAAGCGGGGAGGCGTACACCGTGCGGTACGCCGGCGCCTGAGGCCTCGCCAGGCGGCCGTCCGGCCGGTGGGCGCAGCGGGCGACCGGCGCGGGGGCCGAGCGCCGCGGCGGCGCCGCTGGGCGGCGCGGCGGGTTGGGCGGACGGGGACGGCG
>Ga0209101_1000109_pt1 | contig 66445 bp, 53 predicted proteins | sample ConPoolayeCmetaG_FD_185481 | JGI IMG/M metagenome (GOLD analysis project Ga0209101, IMG submission 185481) | Hot spring microbial mat communities from California, USA to study Microbial Dark Matter (Phase II) - Cone Pool mat layer C metaG... ... | reverse complement strand
GGCCAGGGCGCCGCGGCGCGTCGGGAGGAGGGCCCCTCCGGCTACGCCTCCGGGGGCCTCCTCCCGACGAAGAAGGGGACATTTCTAAAGAGTCAAGAAAGGGGACTTTTCTAAAGAGTTTTGACAGCCGTCTCGACGAGGTCTGCCAAGCGCTGCACCGCGTCCGGAATCGCGACTTTAGCCAGACTGGCGCGCATCGCGGTCAACTTTTCAGGACTATGCATTGCAACTCTCAAGTAATCGCGAAGCCACCCCGGTGTGAGATCCTTCTGTTGAATCATGTCCGCGCCCCCGCTTTGGCACATCTCCCGGGCGTTCGCAGTCTGATGATCGCGGCGAGCCGTTGGAAAAGGTATCAGCAGGCATGGTACCCGATAAAGGGCCAGTTCCATGCAGGATGACGCTCCCGCACGACTGATGGCCATGTTTGCGGCACAGTAAGCCTTGCCAATTTCACGCAAAAAAGAGAATACCAACGCCTTGACTCCAGCCTTGCGGTACGCGGTCTCAACCCAATCGGCATCAGCACGACCGGCCAGATGGATAACCTGAAAGCGTTCCCCAGTATTACGCAACTCAAGAAACGCTGCAACCGCCACTTCGTTGATGCGATGGGCGCCTTGGCTACCGCCCATAACCAGCACTGTGAAAATGTTCGGTTCGAGCAGACTTTCCGCGAACTGTCCCTGCAAATCGCTGCGTACCGGAAGACCAGTAACTACCGCTGGCACCTTGGGCAAGTAGCGCGCCGCCGACTCAAAAGTCAAGGCCACAGCCCAAGCGCAGCGCGCCAGCAGCGCGACGGCCCTGCCAGGAATAGCGTTCGCCTCGTGAATGACAAAAGGAATTCCCAAAGCCCGGGCAGCAAGTGCCGGCCCAACCGAGGCGTAGCTCCCCATGGCCAGCAAGACCGCCGGAGGATCCCGTCGCATCCTCATCAAACTGTCCACTGTCGCGCCGGCCAGCCGGTACGCAGAAAGCAGGCTCCCAAAGGAGGCCAACCCTTCGAATCCGGAAGCGCGCACGCGTTGTACCGGCCCCTCCCACCCCGCCAGTGACTCTGCTTCAGGCGCCGTGCCAGCCAGCCAGAGTTTTACGGCATGCCCCCGTCTTAAAAGCTCCCTGGCAACTGCAAGGCCGGGAAACACATGTCCGCCAGTTCCACCGCAAGCAATGTCTATTCTCACAACTGAAACAACTACGGATTGACCCGTTTCCCGTCAATCAATAAGAAGTATCAACGGCGCAGGCGTCTGCATTTGGCTCGCATTTTGCGATTGCCCACGAGTGCAAACGACGGCGACGGGATTGCATTTCAACCTTTTGTGTGCGGCACACTTACGAATACCAGTCAATCTCGAACGAAAAATAGGGAATCAACGTTTCCACGTGTAGCCTCGTTCTCTTCTCCAAACCCAATCTTTCAGAGTTGTAACAACGCTCTGCCGACTCCAACCCTGTTTTGTTGTAGTAACGTTTGCCAGAGCCGCAATCACCCCACGCATAGTAGCGGCCTCGCCGAACGATGCGAAGGGAAACGCTGTTCTTTCGGCATCTCAAACGTTGAACGTAGGAATTAAAGTTGATAGCAAAATCCGGACAAATTGTTTATCGTATTCCATCGGGTTGAAAAACTTTGACGGCTACTCCGAAACAGGGCCATCCCTGGCAGAAAGCGGAATGCATTTTTCAATGCACTCCATGTGGCCGTATCTACCCGGCATAACCTGTCCTGATGATGGCATCGGGAAAGTAAATCGTTTCAGGTAGCACCTGTGCAGTAACATGAATATCGGTGTTATTGGACTTGGTATTATCGGTTCACGCATGGCAAAAAACTGGCAACGCGCAGGACACCGCGTTGTCGGCTGGAATCGTACAAGAGCGCATGCCGAGGGTCTGGGGATTCCGCTTGCGGAAACTCCGGCCGTCTTGGCGGAAAAGTCCGAACTTGTCGTCATCGTTGTAGCTGACCCGCCAGCCGTCAAGGCGGTCCTCAGCGGGCCAAACGGGGTGACAACTGCCGATCTGCACGGCAAAGTAGTCATCAATGCGAGCACAGTCGGCGCCGCTGACAATCGTGAGGCTGAGAAAGCCGTCTCTGCTGCCGGTGGCGAGTTCTTGGAAACCCCTTTCACCGGCAGCAAGTCGGGCGCGGAAGCCGGCACGCTGGTCTTTTTTGTGGGCGGCAACCCCGCAGTCCTCAAACGTGTAGAGCCCGTGCTATTACAGACCGGTTCGAAAGTTTTATACTTCGGCCCCACAGGCGCAGCTTCGGACGTCAAACTGGCGCTTAACATGATGGCAGCCAGTGCGGTTCAGGCAATGGCGGAGGCTTTTAACTTTGTAAAGCTTGCCGGGGTTGACTTGCAGGGTTTTATCGACGCTTACCGCCATAACATGGGCTGGAGTCAACTGGCGGAATTGAAAGCGCCAAAGATGTTGACTGGTGACTTTTCGCCGCATTTTGCGCTCAAACACATGGATAAGGATCTCCGCCTCTTTGTAGAGCGAGCCGCGGAACTGAACCTGTGCCTGCGCCATGCCGCTGCCTTGAAGCGGATATTTTCAGATGCCATGAACCATGGTTGGGGCGACGAAGATTACTCCGTCCTCCAGCGCCTCGCGGGTGAGAATGCTGGTTCGCCGTCGCCAACACGATGACATGCGCAAAGCAGATTTGCCAATCTACGAAGTGGCAGACGAACTCGTCGCGGCCTTTCCTGCGTACGGCAGGTTCATTATTGAGGCTCCCACCGGATCCGGCAAATCTACACAAGTTCCCCAAATACTGCTCGACAGCGGCATTGTTCCCGAGGGTCTAATCCTCGTTGTCGAACCCCGCCGGCTCGCGGCGCGTATGCTGGCTCAACGCGTGGCGCACGAGCGCGGAACACGTTTGGGGGACGAGGTCGGTTACCAAATCAGGTTTCACGATCGCTCTTCATCCCGTACGCGCATCAAATTCGTCACCGAAGGAATCCTGCTGCGGCAAATGCTGGCCGTCCCGGAACTACGAGGGGTAAAGACCCTGATATTCGACGAATTTCACGAGCGTCATGCCTACAGCGACGTTGCGCTTGCCCGGGCTCGGAATATTCAACACGCCGCGCGGCCGGACTTGAAAATTATGGTCATGTCGGCCACCCTGGAGACGCAATCCCTCCGCCGCTATCTAGAGCCTTGCCTGGTTTTAAGCTGTCGGGGGCGAGCTTATCCCGTAACCATTGAATATATTGAGAAAGCGTGGGATCCGAAAAGTCTGCCGCTTTGGGAGCTAACCGCGCGCGAATTTGAGCGGCTTCTGGCATCCCATGCAAACGGCGACGTTTTGGTGTTCATGCCGGGCGCATACGAAATCAACCGCACCGTCGAACGCCTGCGGGCTGGTGCGGCCGCTCGCCGCATGGCGATTCTGCCCCTGCACGGCGAGCTTCCGGAACGTGACCAGGATCTGGCCGTAGCGCCAGCACCCCATCGCAAAGTGGTAGTGGCCACCAACGTAGCCGAAACGTCCATCACCATTGACGGCGTATGTCTGGTGATTGACAGCGGGCTGGCCCGTGTGGCGCGATTCGACCCCATGCGCGGCATAAACACACTGCTGATTGAAAAAATTGCTCGCGCCTCAGCCGACCAGCGCACCGGCCGAGCAGGGCGCACCGCGCCGGGTCATTGCCTGCGGTTGTGGACCCAGCAAGATCACCAGACGCGTCCGCCGTCGCTGGCGCCGGAGGTCCAAAGAATCGATCTTTGCGAGATACTGCTTATGTTGAAGGCCGCACCCCCGTCGCTCTGTTCCGATCCGGCGCGTTTTCCCTGGCTTGATCCACCGAACCAGCCCGCGGTGGAAGCAGCCCTCCGCGTATTGACCGATCTTGGCGCAATCGATGCCGCCACAGGAGCCATTACAGCTCTTGGACGCCGGTTAGCCGTCTTCCCCATGCATCCCCGTTTTGCGCGGATGTTGCTGGCCGCTGCCAATTCAGGCTATGTGCGCGAAGCGGCCCTTATCGCTGCGTTGACCCAGGAACGCAACATCCTTGTCCGCCACTGCAGCGCCCTAGTGCGCGAATTACGCGAGCGCAAAATCGAGACTGAGCAAGAGTCAGACTTTTTCCTGATGATGCGCGCTTGGGAATATGCTCGTGACCATGATTTCGACCCTGGCGAATGCCAACGCGTTGGGATTCATGCGGCCACGGCACAACGTGTGCAGCAAACGTGTGATTACTTCCTGGATATTGCCAGACAGGCGCAGATTCTCGAAGGCGCTGAGGAGCCCGACTCCACGCAAGGCAACTTGCAATCAAAGCAAACACGTCAGGCCGCGATGTCCGCCGCTATCCGCAAATGCCTATTGGCAGCTTTTTCGGATCAGTTAGCCCGTCAGACCTCGATGGGGGCCAACCGCTATCTTCTGATACACAAACGCACCGGCCTGATCGACAGACATAGCGTCGTTCGCGGTGCGCCTTTAGTTGTGGCGACTGAAATCCGGCAGGTCCAAACCGCCAAGGGACAGCTTGAAGTCGTCATGTCGCTCTGTAGCGCCATTGAACAGCAGTGGCTCGAAGAATTGTTTCCTCGCGATTTTTCCACGTCGCGTGTCGTTGAATACGATCCAGCCGGCAAACGCGTTGTGGCTCAAGAGGTGCGCTCATTCCGCGATCTTCCGCTTGAAACCAGCCCGACAGCCGTGGATAAGGACCAAGCGGCGCGCTTGCTTGCCAACGAAGTCCTGCGGCACAGGCTTACCCTGAAAATGTGGGATCATTCAGTCGAGCAATGGGTGTTGCGGATCAATATGCTGGCTAGAGCGTGCCCCGAACTACAATTCCCCGCAATAGGCGAGGAGGAGCGCCGGCGCCTGATCGAGGAAATTTGCCGTGCCGCGACCAGCTACAAAGAGATCAAGGAACGCCCCGTCTGGCCAGTCGTCAAGCGCTGGCTATCGCCGTCACAACATGCAGCCCTGGCTGAACATGCGCCCGAACGTCTGCTTCTGCCCAATGGCCGATCCGCGGCGATTCACTACCAACCGGACGGTCCACCACGCATCGCCCTGCGCATTCAGGAACTCTACGGGGTGAACGAGCCGTTGACCGTCGCGAAAGGCTGCGTGCCCGTATTAGTTCAAGTTCTGGCACCCAACCAGCGGCCGGTCCAGATAACCCCAGACCTTAGAGGGTTCTGGAAGAACGATTACCATAAAATCAAACGCGGGCTGCAAAGGAAATACCCTCGGCATGAGTGGCGTTGAACCGAGAGCCCTTTTCCAGCGCACGTTTTCCATTTTCCGCCGTTTCAGGAACAATTGACAGAGGTCGGGACTGAAAGCCGATTTCTCAAACCGCAAGGAACCTGTCCGCAGCGCGGCATCTGCGATGTGTCTGCTCAGGTAACTGGTTGGCCATGACGCCGTGGATTTTGCCATCTCCTTCACGCGCGCATCCACGGCGCAGCAATAATCCCAGATTTTGCGTTTGAGAATTGGCAGGTATTTGCATCGTGCTGCGCGCAAACAAGTTGAAATGGAATGCGGTTGCCCAGGTTTTGCACCGAAACGTGAAAGCCACATCTGAAGAGAAAAGCAGCCAATTCTCAAACCCTTCGGGATTCTCGAAAACGGGCAATCTGCTGCGTTGCGGAGGTTCGCAGTATGCGCATACACCTGCACCTCCCGCGCCTTGCATCTTGCCTGTTCTCCCCAATCGCAAAATCTGGGATAATCACACTTCCGGACACCGAGCGCGCATCTCGCGCCTCACTCCTGCCACGCCCAGAACAGGCGCACAATCCTCCCGGACTTTTTTCGACTCTTCAAGTTGTTGCGTATGCTCGTCAGAAATAGCGGTCAAAAGCCCGCGCTGTGATCAGCTCTTCTTGCTCGTCTTGGCATAGAAAGCGCTGATCTGCCGCGCTACGCTGGAACTCTTGCATTTCGGGCACTGGACCTTTTTCTTGTCGAGTTCGTCCACACCCATTGTGACTGTAAACTCTTTCCCGCACTTCTTGCAGGCATACTCATATACCGGCATATTTCTCACCCCCTTGGCTCTTAGCCACTTATGTTCGTTCGACAGTCCGATTATATATGAGCCATGCGTCTATCTGCAAGCTCAACGTCGCTGTGCTCGCAGACGAATGAAGCCTGAGGACCATGACGGTCTCAGGGTGGCGCGGACAGTCTCGGTCTCAGCATTGGCCGCCATTGTGGTCTCCAGAACATGATCTGTTGACCAGGCCGCCTCAAGCAAGTTGGAGGTTGCTTCCGCACTCACGCCGGCATCCTGCAAGTTCTTGCGACGTTCGTACGTCACGCTGAAGACCTCTGCAGATCCATTGGTGGGACTTATAGAAACGGTCAGTAACGTGTGGCCATCAGCTGGATTCGTCGGACTGCGGCCCATGACATATTCCAGCAGGTTGGCCAGACCGTCGCCGTCCCAGTCACCGTCGTCAACGCCCTCAGGGCTGTTTGCGGACGCCCCGAAATACGCGTGCCGCCAGGCGTCAAACGGAATATCCTCGATTTGCATCCAGGCTTCTTTCTGTCCCCACACCTGCCACGTGGCGTCAGGAACAAGCCGCATGCGCACTGTTTCGGTACCCTCGGCAAGTTGATCACGCAGCGGTTGAATTGGCACCTCACCGCGTCGCTGACCAGCCGCTATCATCACAGTATCGGACACCGCGACGTAATCCACTCCATTGGACGCCGTTCCGTCAAGAATTGCTGAGATTGCGAGGTTTTCCGAGTTATCCCATGAACGGCGCGTAACCCGGAAAAGACCGTTCGAGGGACCCAACTCGCTCGCCACCCTTATCGGCACAGTTAAAGCCAGTTCGCTGCTTCCGTCAGCCTGGACATAACCATAGTACTGTGCCTTGCCAGCTTCGTAGCCTTCAAGATCAACGTAAGCCACATAACGCTTGCCCTCCCGCGTGAATCCCGCCACCGTGTAGTTGGCATTGCTAAGGCACGGCACATATCTGCGAAACTCAGCGGTGTCGGGATCGAACATCTCGAGGCCCACCACATTCCATCCCGCCGCCCACACGCACCCACGCCCGTCGATCGCCAGTGAGCCCAGCGCGTTGGTCACCCCGGTGTTGGCAAACTGACAGACAAATTCACCGTGCTCTACCCGCAAGGGCGTACCCGTCAAAGCGTTGTCCAACTGCGTGCGGCTGAACCGATATACCTTGCCGTCGTCAGCATCCCCGACATAGAGAGCCCCGTCGCTGTCGACCGCAATACCGCCGCTGAATGTCGAAACATTTTCTATGATCACACGATTCGTCATGCCGTTCAATGAGACCAACCGCACGTGCGAATCGCCGAAGTCCCCACCCACCAGGTACAGGCTGCCCGCGTCACGGAACACGGCCGCAAAGTTGTAATTGGTGAACAAAGTAATGAAAGCGGTGTGGGTGTCATCCGGGCGAAATTCAAAAATCGCGCTGGCACCGCTCCATCCACCCGCGCCAAGAATACCGATCTGATCATCCCACACCGCTATGCAGGAGGGGTCATTCTGCTCCGGCGGTGTTGCGAAGGCAATCCAGTTGGTTCCCTCCCACGCCGCTTGCAGATACAACTTGCCTCGCGCCCCGAAAATGCAGCGGCCATCAGGTAAATGCGCCAATGCCGTGCCATAGTTCCAGAGACTTTCCGGGCGAGCTGGCAAATTGAGCAGACGCCATTCATGGTCCGCGTAAAGCGTATCGTCAATCGTCACCGTTGCTTCGCTTTCTCCAAAAACGGTGAAGTCAGCATTGGTAACTATTTCAACCGTAATGATCTCCAGACCTTCGTCGAGACCGTCCCAAATTGGTTCGATGTACAGTTCTTGTTCAGTGACCAGTCGCCCGAAGCGTACGACGTTGGTTATCCATGCGTAATCAGAACCGTTCGACGCTGTTCCGCCTATTCTCAGCGGCACCGCGAGAGGCCAGGCCAAGAAGCACGTAATTGTGATGGTTGCCTTTTGATTTCCCTGCTCGATCAGGCGGTCGCTGTCAACCCTGATCGAAACCGCCGGCCTTAGAAGTCCAACGGCTTCCAGATCGAAACCCCCGGATCCTATTGTTACCCACGAATCGTAAATTGGGTTGCCCTCGGAATCCTTGTAATCCCCGCTGCCGGGGATGTCCACAAGCCTAACGTGGCTGATCGCCGCTAAGTCAACCTTGCCGGACTTTACCAGCGGACTATCCGCCAAGTCGGACAAGTCAAACGGAGTCCCCCAGCATTTTCCGTTGTTATTAAGATGCTTTCCGGCAAGATTGTAGACCTCTCTCGGATCAATCATGCCATAGGCTCCAACGGCGTTGGTCATCAGCGACAAGCTAGGAAATCTAGCAAAATTTGTGCCGTCGCTGGAAACTTCCACGTACGCCAGCTCGGCAAAAATGGCATTCGAAAGACCGAACCCGTTCTCAAATACCGCAAAATCTGGTCCAGGTCTGTCGCCGAACGATGTGGGGAACGTGAGCGTAATTTCACCGGGCACAGCGCCAGTCGCGATTTGTTCAGCCGTCAAATCCCCCAAAGAGACGATATCAAAATGATCGCCCGTGGCCGGTCCCAATGCCCGGGCCCAGTTGGTCCAAGTGGCATCAACGCCAGGGGCTGGCCGGCAACTTGTGCATCCAGTGGCCCAAGCGTAGAACACCGGATTGATCCAATTGTTGGTCGACACGGCACCGTCGCCGTTGGGCCCTACGAAACCCGCGACACCGGGATCATGCGGATTGTTTTGATCGCCAAAGGCTTGAGAGAAAATCGGTCGAAATTCAACTCCGTCCAAAGCGAAATATGCGGGAGTATTCATACCCGATGGACCCACGTCGCTGGAAGAAAGCGCAAAGGTCAGGGACTTGACGCGCGAGCCGAGGTTTGTCAAATCAATCCAGCTCCATTGGCTAACGATATAATCCAGCGCATTGTTTTCGAAGCGATAGTCGGCAAGGTAGAAAAGATTACTGCCAACGAACTGTCCTTCGGCATCGAAAGCAGAAATGGTCAACAGGAACCAGTCCGGATCATTCCCGGTCGGCCCGCCGAATTTTTTGGACCACGCACTACCAGTCAGCATGTCCAAAGCCGCGTAAGTGGTATTGTTAACCCATACCCCCCGCACTTCGGTCGGATACGGCATGTCGATTGTGGCGCTGCCGAAACCATTGTCATACGCGACGACGTATGTGCCCGTTCCACCAAGCCCGGTGCCGCTGAAAACAGCGTATTGGTTAAAATAGCCCGGAGTATTTGTGTCGTTGACCCTGGAATACGCAAAGCCCGACCATGCCCCCCATGCCGGCGTGTAAGTGTTGGAAAAAAAAACGCCCTTGCTGGTAAATCCACCGCTTCCGTCCGAGCCGTTCCAGTATTGTGAAAAATCCTCGAAAGGCAATTCGTCGAAAGTAACCTTCAGAGCGGTACCGGTGACCGGCAGAGAACTAATTATAAGTCCTAACCCAACGGCAGTTCGAACGCAGCACGACAGGTTCATTCTTGCCACCTTTCTGCTCCTTGCGCGGGAGCCTGATTTTTGATTTCGCCCTTTCGCGGAGGAGGTCAGAAAGGTGTCACCCGGCCAGCCGACCACACTGCTGAACCTGCCGCGGAAGAGTCTGAGGCAAAGGGGATCAACAACGTCTTCTGGCTCACGGCATCTTGCCTACTTCCGTGTCTTCCCGATCCCTTGAGCCGGTGCTAACCGACCACCAGGGACAGTGACGTTGCAGGATTCGTAGCCGTTCACAGCGGCGCGACCGCGTCCGATTCCCACGGACTTCCGTTTGTTGCCCTATAAAACATTACTCTGACTCTAACGTCGCACTACCATCAGTGCAAGTATTTTCCATTTTTCGCGCCCGTTAAACCACGGCTGCGTCATTCTCAGATTAATCCCAGATTTTGCGATTGGCCAAAACAGGCAAGATGCAAAGCGCGGGAGGTTCGCAGTATGCGCATACACCTTCACCTCCCGTGCCTTTCTGGGGTTGGGGCTCGGCCTCAGTGTAGAGACTCACTGGCTCGTGGAAAGCACCGGGCACTTGTCGTCTCTCTTTGCACAGCTTCCGCTTTTCTTCTTGGTCGTGCAAACGGCAGTACCTTTTGGCAAGGGTGCAGCATCGCTTGTACGGTGCATATGCTTTCCCTTCTGTTGCTCTGCGTAGGCGTTGCGCCGGCGTTCTGCCGAAGCCTGAATTCTGAGTCCAAGTCATGGTCAAGGAGTTCTGCAGGCGATTTACATAATCGGGACCCAGCGTACTGCAATTGCTCGAGATGCTTTGGTACTGCCCGCTGCACCTGCCCCGGGCGGTAGTGTCCATTGCGGTCTGGTACTAGTCCCAGTCTTTGCCTTGCCTGAAGTGCGACGGGGTGCGGTGCGGCAGTCAGCGATGCTATTCCTGCTGTGGTTCACGTGTCTTATGCATCAGGAAAGTTGCAGATGGGATCAAGTAACGAACGGACAATGTCGTCTTTGGCCTCCGTGGCCGAGAGATGCCCTACGTGCAAGGATAGAGCTGGCGGTATAGGCCCGCAGCACTGTTTGACTGTCACCAAAAGGTTGTCAGCAAAAGGTACGCAGCGGTAACCGCTGTTGGGACACTGCATGACTCCGCCGTTGCGCGGATCCTTGATACTGGGCAGACCTCCAGCGTCTCTATCACGCTGTTCACGTGCCTGCCGCGCCAAAAGTGCGGCTGATAGCCTCCAGGTAGCCGGTCCCATGGCGCTGCTCCGGTAGGAGAAAGCTACCCTCGGTCCACTCGTTCCACGCGTTTACAAACACAGCGCGCGGCGACGGTCCTGTTTCTACGCAGTGCCGCAATGCGCCCTCGCAAAGTTTCTGAAACAACTCCGGCGTGTTTCCGATGACGACGGGGCCATAAGGATAATCTCGTTTTCCGGTCAACGGTGAAGGCGGAAAGGGCCACGGCACCGTCGCCTCGCAGCGCGGTGTCACGTCCCTGCCCATGGTAACAACGGGACAATATGGCAGAGCCGACTTCACCATGGCCGCCCATTTACGGTAATGTGCGGCTATCAGGTCGTCATACCGTTCAGTTAGATTCGCAGAAACCTTGCCGCTGGAGCTGATGTTGTACGTGGTGGTGCCGGCGTAACCCGCTTCCTTAAACTCATCCACTGATTCGGGCCCCCAAACCATGGCGTTGAGATGCAGCCGCGGAAGACCGGCGCGGGCAAGAAGGCGGTCTGTTTCCGCCAGAACCTTTCGGAACGCCCTGGGGCCGCCAATTTCACTGATTAGACGATGTGGCTGAAATATGCTGAAAAACAGACTGCTCTCCGTTCGCCAGTAGTTAGGCTGACGGAAGTAGAACTCGATGCAGTAATTCATCACTCGCATCCAGTCCGTTCGAGAGTGGCGGGATGGAAGCCACGAATTCCATGCACGACCAAAGGGCGCAGGAAAATAGTCTGCCCAGTCATGATTGGCCCACATGAGGGCAAACTTGATGCGCTCGCGGTTCTTCGCCTTCAAGAGACCGCGTTCGAGCGCCTCTTCCATGATCCTGACGCCGCTGTACCAATACCAGTCAACGAGAAAGACGTCGATCCCGTGGTCAGCGGCGAGTGCAATGTCCCTCGCCGACCATTTCGGATCGCTTTCGTCAAAGTACCCCCATACAGGGACATACGGCCGGTAGTGACCCTTGAAACGTGGACGAGCAGCCTTCACGAGTTCCCACTCGCACCACCCCTCCCCTTTCCACGAGAAGCCATGATCGTAGTTGTGCCAGAGCGGGCAGTATATCGCGACGACTGTCGGCCTCTCGGACTCAACCCTCATGGTGCGTGCATCTTCCCATCCGTTCCGATTTTCGGCGTGTCGCTATCGTCGCCTAGAATGCGCGAAAAAAGCGGCGCCGTCAACTGATTCCAGGGCAGCTGCTATGCGCGGAGCGCGACGACGCTTGACACAGGGAATCGCCCGCGCTGCGCACCAGGAGGCTTAAACCCAGATTTTGCGTTTTAGAATTGGCAGGTATTTGCATCGTGCTCCGCACAAACAAGTCGACATGCAATGCAGTTGCCCATCTTTTGCACCGAAATGTGAAAGCGACATCTGAAGAGAAAAGTAGCCAATTCTCAAACCCTTCGGGATTGGCGAAAACAGGCAATCTGCTTTGTTGCAGGAGGTTCGGAGTATGCGCGTACACCTTCACCTCCCGCGCCTTGCATCTTGCCTGTTTTGGCCAATCGCAAAATCTGGGTTAAAGAACCTGGCAGGAACTTGATGACAAGCGGAAGTGCCGGCACAGGCAGTTGTGGCTTCTTGTCTCATGCAGATCAGATAGAGACTCCAGCGGGCTCTGGGTGGAAAAGGTGATGGCCCGATGCGCTGTGCATACCCCACCTGACTCGAGCGGATTTTGTGTTTTGAGGAATGACTGGGAACAACGTTCCCCCTCGCTTCGCTAAGGAAGAACGTTACTACACGAGGGGGAAGATGGGGACTTACGGAGAATGTCGCGAGACCATAAGAGAAGCGGGGATTGGGAATTCGATTCGGCGGAGAAACACACACACCTCTCTCGGAAGACGAAGGAAGGTCCGTGTCGTGTCGGGATTACTCGCGTGGCAAGACAATGTCGGCAAGGAGCAGGCGTCCCCCCCGGGCTGTTGGGAATGCAGTAAAAGTGAGGATCAGGCTGTTTGTCCCGGGCTGTAGAAGCACGTTGGTGACCACTACTGATTGGACCTGTCTGTGAGGTAACTCGAATTGGCCCAACGTTTTGCCGTTCTTCTCGCTGACTGTGAGAGTTCCGAGACCGGGAACAGACGCCACTTTCAACTCCAGGGCAACGCTCACGGGAGCGGCGGCAAGACTGCCGATTTCAACAGTGCCGCGCCGTGTGACCGTCAGCCACGGGTTCATGTACTCGTCCTGGAAGAACTCCCATTCTGGCCCGAACGAATGATAAAAACGTTCACCACGTCTGGCAGCGAGGCGAGGCAGGTCTTCGGGCAGATTATACGAGATAAACGCGCGGTCGGAATTCTCGTACCAAATGCCGATAGGAACGGTCTTCAGGCGGATCAATGCTTCAAAATGTGGATCGGAAAGCATGGTTTCGCGACAAAAAAGAAGTGCCCTGAGGGCGGGAGGCATGTAGTTGTAGTCGCGCTCCCACTCGATCAGGCAGGCCCGGGGAAAACGCCGAAAGAAAGACGCCGCACGCTCAGCGACCTTGCGTTCCTGGAACTGTTGCTCGTTGTCAAAGGGCATGGGACATGCCGGAAAACGATCTGGGGTTGCATAGGCCACCGGCACCCCACGGAAAAAATGGGTTTGCGTGAAGGCGTACACACCGTTGGTGGGCAGATTCGCGTTGATCCAGTTGGCCACGGCTTTGTAGTTGTTAGGTTGCCGATAACTGAGGCGGACCACATGCCACAAGGAGGGAGCCAGCCAAGCGAGCAACAAGGCGACGACCACGGCATGCAAAACCCATGCGCGGGAGGGGCGGCGTAACTGCAGAGCAACGCGGTTCAGGCAGCCGGCAATCCCCGTAGCAGCAAACAGAATAAGGATGGGGAAAAGGGGACTGTAGTAACGCACTTCGAAGCGGGCGATTTTGGCCATGCGTGTCTGCAGAGCCGCAAAGACCAGTGCCTGCAGGGCTAAAATCCAGTTCCAATGGCGGCCGCGTGATGCACTTGACCCCAGGACTCCCAAAACCACGGCAAGGGAAAAAAACGTCAGCGGCAAGCTGCCAGCGCCCCACCCCATGGCTCCCAGAACAGCAGGTATAAAGCTCCATTTAAGCGGTTGTTCGAACGTTTCGTGCCGGACCCACCCTGAGGTTAGCAACTTCACTATAAAGGGGAGGTAGATGAGGTACGCGCAGCCCAAGATTCCTCCCCAAGCCGGTAGCCGTGTGCCTTTCAGCAGTTCCCGCCAGCCTGCGTGTCGGCACAGCTCCCAGACCATGGCAACGCTCCAAAAAGGCAGGAAGAGCAGGCAGCTTAGATGAGTGTACAGCATGCCGGAGGAAAAGAGAGCGTAGCCAACGGCGTGCTGCGGCGAAATCGTGTAGTCGGCGCACCACCTTTGTAGTAGTCCCAGGCTTGACCACAACATGCCGGCAGTCATGAAGACGACCAGAGCATAGTCGTACGCCTCGCGCGAGTGATAAATATGAAACACTGAGACGGTGGCGAGAAACATAGCCCAAAGGCCGGCGGTTCGGTCTCGGAAAGCACGGCCCAAAAGGTAAAAAAGGGGGAGCGTGGCGGTGCCGATGATTGCCAGCGGAAGGCGCGTGATCCATTCGGATGGGAACTGACCGGGTGGCGCAAGCAGGCGCGAAGCGACATAAACAATGCCCGGCAGCAGGGGCATGCGGTGATGAATTTGAAAACGCTCTAGTTCATAACCGAAGAGCATACTCAAGTGGGGCAAATTGAGCATTTCGATTATCTGCAATATTTCATCGATCTGATAGGAACAGCGGCTTAGCCAAACAATCCGGATTAAGAGGCCGGTCAGAAGCATGGCAAGTACCAGCCAGAGGGCCGCTGTGCGTGTGAGGTTTGTGGTTTCTGCGGAATAAGCAGGCGTAGAATGGACTTGCTCGTGAGGTTGTTTTTGCGCGGATGCAATTTTCATTTTACGTCTCATTTGGCAGTCCCCTTACAGCAAGCCGTGGGCGCGACACCACTCGACGGCTTCACGCATACCCTCGCGAAGCGTTACAGTCGGCCGGTAACCCAGTTCGGTCTTGGCTTTTTCACAGGACACACCGACGTGCCAATTTGCCTCTCCAAGCAAGTGAAGTGTTTGCCAATAGATTCCCAACCGCGCCAGAAGCAGGTCAGCGGCAAGCGCCAAGGTGGCAGTGACGGCCGGCAGACGGATGCAGCGCAGCCGCACGCCGAGAGCTTCGGCCATGGCCTTCATGATCATGCGGGTTGTGTAGACCGGCTCATCGGCCACGTAATAAGTCTGGCCTGCGGCGGCTGGGTGCGTCAAGGCCAGTCGGCAAGCCTGAACCATGTGGCTGATGTGCGTAAGACTTCTGGCATATTCACCCGATCCGACAAGCGGGATTCTGCCCGTGCGAACTCTTCGATAGACTTCCACATGGCGGCTGGGTACCGGTGGACCGTAAAACATACAGGGACGGAGCACCACGCCCTCCAGTCGCCCTGCGAACGCGCGTACGGCCTGTTCCGCCAGCAGTTTGCTGCGACCGTAATGGCTTATGGGATGCGGCGGATCGGCTTCGATGAGCAAAGCGTGCCGCGTGCGTGACCGGCCACCTGCCGCGTTGCTGCTTATGTAAACAAACCGGCGGACACCAGCCGCGGCGGCCGCGTTCAGGAGGTTGGTGGTTCCCTGCCAATTGACGCGGTACCAATCAGCAGTACGTCTGACGTGAATAATACCCGCGGCATGGAGAACGGCAGTAACGTCCTCCAGCGCGGGGACCAGAGATTCTGGGTCAAGCAGATCACCGGTGAAATACTCGTAGTCAGACGGGTAACGCCGTTGCAAGGTTACCGCCGATGGTCCTCCACGTTGTACCAGGCAGCGGACCCGCGGGAGGTCGTGTAATGGCTCTTTGGCTAGCGAGTCCAAGAAGGCTTCAGTCAACCACCCTGGTACGCCGGTAATCAACACCGTCTTCATGCTTTCAGAACTCTTCTCTATTCAGCCTCGATTTCGAGTTATAACCGGGTTGGACTTCAAGGTTGCATAGCAACTTGACAGCCAAAGTGTCACAAAAGGAAGCGTCTTCGATACCGAGCACAAAAAGTGAATACCGAGAATTGAAGCAATGGGTGATTTCTCAAACCGCGAGGGATTGGGCCGGAGGGCGGCATCGGCTTTGTTGCAAGAAGCTGGCGGCATGGAGATGCAACGGCGCGGCACGCGCGACGCATCTGCCTCTCTCGGACTAATCGCAAAATCCGGATTTAAGGTTGCCGCCGCTTGGTGTTTCGGGCCCACGGTTGATCGTTTTCCGGTACTTTTTTTTCGTAGTATCCCATGAAATCACGAAGTCTGATTCTGAGGAGATCAATGGGGTCGCGCATCATGCATGCGAGAATATTGATTGTAGACCCGGGTTTGTTTTTCCAATGCACCGGTTGATAGTAACAGCGTAGCTGCTTCTTGTGCATAAGGTAGAAAAGTTCAACGTCAATCATTCCGCCGTTCACCCTGCAATACGGAAACAACTCATGCACGGCAGCCGCCGTGAACAGTTTGAAACCACACTGACTGTCGACAACGGCTTTTCGGAAAACGATTATGTGCGCGATTAACTGTCCTAACAGACCGATTACGCGGCGTCCCCAAGATTCATCCTCTTGGTAAGTCCTGACACCAACAACAACGTCAGCTTGGTTTTGGGCCAAAACAGGTACAAAATGCTCGATTTCCGTAATAGGCGTAGCGTGGTCGGCATCCATGAAGAGTACCATTTCTCCCATGGCAGCCATGCAGCCTCGGCGTAAGGCGGCACCCTTTCCAAATTTTCCGGGCTGCGTGAGGAGGCGAATACGGGGATTTTCAACCGCGAGGGCCTCGACTACCTTTCCGGTACCGTCCGGAGAACTGTCGTCAACGACCACCACCTCGTATTCCGGAAAACGTTTGGAAAGATAAGGCACAATTTCGCCCAACGTGCGGGGCAATCGCGCCGCTTCGTTATAAGTCGGAATCACCACTGAAAGTGCGACCCGACCGCTAATATTCATCATGCAAAACCCCTTCTTGGGATTGCACCAAACTGTTTACCTTATTGAGATTGTCATCCAGCCTCGGTTCTCTCTGAACGCCTCAGTTCAGCTTCTAAAAAAACGGCCATTTTGCAAACGCAAAATCAGAATCGGATGGCGAGGTTTCAGGCTATAAGTATTGTCATTTACCTGAATCGTCTTTATTGATGCTCCCCTGTCCAGTAAAAAAAGAAAGCTCCGCAACAATCAACAATAGTTTTGAAGCCAAGCTCAGTGATCAAGCGGCGCACATTTCGATACTGCCTCAGGTACTGTGACAAGTATGGCCATTCTTCACGGTGTTGTTCACAAAAACTTTTAAGCGCAGGAGACCACCATGTCAGCCATGGCTGTCGCAAAGCCCAAAAGGCCCACCATACTTGGGGTGCATTGTGGTGATCAACCAGAGCAAGGCGTCCGCCGGGCCGAAGCACCCGGCGCGCTTCAGACAAAGTCGCGCGAATTCCAGTGACGACGCCCAGGTGGTGGAGCGAGTGCATAATTAAAACGCCATCGAAAGAAGAATTCTCCAAAGGAAGCCTCTGCGCCTGACACTGTACAGTGCGACACCATGGTAGACTTCGCAAATCAGAGTCGATCTTAATATCGGCTCCCCACAACTCTGTAAAACCTTCTTGATGCAGGATGCAAAGAGCCTCACCGCTGCCGCAACAGAGGTCGAGAATCTTGAAGGAGCGCGGCCATTCCAGCACGCCCAGACGGGCCAGTTTACGCCGATGACTACGCTGCCGTCGTGACACCAAAGCCGGCGAACGATAAACCGCCTGCCAATGCTCCGAGGTTCCGTGTTCAGAAAAATGCGACATGAAATTGCCTCCAGCAAATCGCGAGACATTTTGAGTCTCTCTGGCGGCTATAAGAATGTCAACCGTTAGATTGCGACGCGTTCCGCAGCCGTGCGCGCTATTTACACGCTGCGTCCGACTGCAAGACAGCGCAAATCACGGACGGGCTACCGCGGTTTTGGTACTTGGAAAGGGCGAAGGCAAACAGTCTGTGTCCTCGCGAGACGGCAGCAGTCCTCATTTCTCCGAAGTCGTCCTAGCTAACCGTTGGAGTGTGCTTGGTGCAGGGAACACCATAACAAGGACAATGTCGCCATCCTTGACTACGCTGGCTGGTGTGCAATAAGGTGTCGGTAACGGCAATGAACGGACCCGAAAAGATTTCAGTGGTCATTCCAGTCTTCAACGAAGAGGAAAATGTGTTGCCTCTGGCCAGGGAGATTGTGTCAGTCTTGAGCGTGACGGGCAACGAGTTCGAGATTCTGTTTGTGAACGATGCGAGCACGGACGCAACGGCCGCGCGTATTCAGGAAGCGAAGCGCGAATTTACGCAGGTGCGCGGTATTTCCTTAAAGCAACGCTCCGGGCAGACAGCGGCGATGTTGACCGGCCTTCGACAGGCCGACGGGGAAATCATCGTTACGATGGATGGCGATCTGCAAAACGACCCGCACGACATTCCGGCGCTCGTTGCGCGACTTCAAACTTGTGACGTAGTGTGCGGTTATCGGGCCCGGCGTCAAGACTCATGGGCGCGCCGGATTGCCTCGCGGCTTGCAAATCGAGTGCGCAACGCTGTGACGCATGATGGGGTGCGTGACACGGGTTGCAGTTTGAAAGCATTTCGAAGCAAGTGTATAAACGATCTGCCGCCTCTCCACGGCATGCATCGTTTTATGCCCGCCTATTTCCGTCTTCACGGACGTGCCATCGAGGAGATGCCGGTCAACCATCGCCCGAGAACACATGGGCGTTCGAAATACACCAATCTTAAACGGCTTCCAACTACCTTGTTGGATCTGTTTGGTTTTTGGTGGTTCCGCCGGCGGCTGATTAGAACGGACTTTGAAAGTGGCGCTTGACGGCGTAATCTCCCGTGGCCAATCGCAAAATCTGGGATGAATACTTTTGGCCACACCGCGTCAGGGCTGGTTTCTCCAGCTTGGCAACAACTTCGCCCCTTTGATTATCACGAGAGTGGTTGCAGTCAGGGTGGTTATCCCCACCGTTGACAATACGGCGATGATTTGCAACACGCTGGCGTGCCAGACAGCCACACCCACGAGGTACAGCGCCGCAGATGCCGGGAGAATAATCGCCGTGGCAAAACGCCGTTGCGCTAATTCGAAGTTCATCAGTAAATACAAAACGCTCAGCGGAGCCATTGCCCAAGCCGTGCAGCGCAGGATACTGACTTGGAGGGGGGCTGCTCTGCCGGTCAGTAAACGAAGCAAAGTCGTCGGGAAAAAACTGCAAAGAGCGGCTGAAGCCACTGCCATCATGCTTACCAGAAACAATCCTTTTCCAAGCGTTCGCAAGCTGGCCTGGGAGACCTTGCCGGACGAAACCACTTTGGGGAACAAAGCACCGGCCACCGGCATTGGCAGAAAGACTACGACACGGGCCACCATGGCAGCCTGAGCGAACAGGCCGGCCTCCGGCGCAGCGAAGTAGTGCTTAACAATCGCAGCGTCAGCGTTCATGAGAAAAGCAAACCCGAGGCCGGCCGCCAACGTGCCAACAAGGTAGGCGTACACCCGCCTCACCGGCTCAGCGGTGTGCGGGCGGTTCCAGTCGTCTCCGAGCACTTTACGCACGGCCCACATGGCCAGCGCGGACGTAAAAACGAATGCCAGCATGTGAGCCGTAAGGGCGCCTACAGCTGTGGGATGCACAGTCGCCAGGTTAATGCCCAGCGTCAGCCTCAAGGCACTCCATATTGCGCCAAGTCCGGCCACCCAGAGAAAGGCCTGGACGCCGCTCAGTGTGCCGTTGAGAACGGCGCCGTAGATTGAGATCACCAGGCCCAGGGTGGCGACCATGATTGGCGTGGATTTGTCGAAGCGCAAGAATTCAGCCAACCATGGGCCTCCCAGCCAGGCAAGACCGATTAACCCCAGCGCCACTGGCAGAAGCTCGCGCGACATTCTGCCAAGCATGCTTTTGACCATTTCCCGGCGTTGCTGTTTGCTAAACAGGGCTGAGTAGTGAGCTACTGACTGCGAGAGCGACGCCACGGGCGCGCTGGCTATAGCCAACAAGGCCAGCATGGCCGCCATAACACCGTATTCGGTTTGTGGCAGCATGCGGGCCATGGCGGCTTGAAACAGAACGTTGCAGACGTTGGCGACCTGCGAACCGGCGATCAGCAGCAGACTATGTCTGAACAAGCGGTCTTCCTCCATTCCCGGCGGATGAATGAAGGGGCCAACATACCGGTCATAGAGGGTAACCACCCATTTAAACGGCGAGTATAACAGCCGTAAGCGTGCCAAGGCGGCCAGCATCTCGAGGGATGCTCGAAGCAGTTCCACTTTCGAGCCGGCCTGGTCGCGCCAGGTTGTGGGAATTTCGACGATGCGGAATCCCGCCCGTTGCAGATGCAACAAAAGATCGACATCAAAAGCCCATTGCGTGATGCCGAGGTGCGGCAGAATGCGCATCAAGGCTTCCCGACGCATAAGTTTCGCCCCGCATTGTGTATCGGTAAGACGCAGTCCGAAGGCCAGGCGAGCAAGGAGGTGAAATACGCGCGAACTGAGTCGTCGGAGTGGCGGTTGCCGGGGACTAACCACGGCGCCAGGGCGCCACCTGGAGGCGATGATCGCGCCCGCCTCGCCGATGTTCTCCACGAGCTGTTGGAAAGCCTCGGGTGGTGTGGCGCCGTCAGCATCCACGAAACCGACCAGATCGCCGCGGGCTTCCGCAAAACCCATTATCAGGGCGCCGCCCTTGCCGATGCGACGGGGATCAACCATTACCCGGACAAGCGGATAGCGGGCGGCATAGTTCCGCACGATTTCCTCCGTGCGATCCGTCGAACCGTTGACAACGATGATGAACTCGACCTCCTGCCCGTAGCGTTGGGTAAAGAAAGGCAGGTACGCATCAAGCATGCATCCTATACGAAATTCCTCGTTGCAGGCAGGCACCACTATTGACAACCGCATACCGCAGTCTGCCATAAGAGTTTTCAGCGTAACAAGAAAAACCAAACCGCCGCTTTCCGCAGGCTGAATGTGCAGGAAACAGGCAACGGCGGGGCACCAACGCACACGGTTTGTTTCGAAGGCGAGGCTCCGCGAGATCCTTGGGCTGGCGACGAAAGCGAAAGTGGTCAACGTCAAAGACAAGTTGCGGTCTATGCGGGGAAAGGGCAAGCTTAAGCCCGGATTCTGCGTTTAAGAAATCGCCGGATTAGATAATATATCAAGAAACATGGCTTTGATTGCTTCACAACGCTGGCAGTATGGCGATACAGCGGCGCGGCGCGGCGACACGCCTCGGCCGCGCTGGGGCCAATCGCAAGAGCCGGGGTAAGACTAAAAAGGAGGCCATAGACCATGACGTACGTGCTGTGTGTGCTTGCCGGTTTGGCGGTGGGCGCCGTCGTTGCCTGGATTCTGGTTTCGGCTCGTGTGACGCAGGCATACGCCGGCAAGGTCGAGGCGGCGGAACGCCGGGCGAATGCTGCCGAAGGCCGGACCTTAGGCTTAGAAGGGACGATTGCCGAGTTGCGTGCGCAGAATCAGAGGGTTTCGGAGGAGCTTGCCAGGATCAGAGAACAATTGGCGTCTGAGAATTCCGCCCGTGTGCGCGCTGAAACCCGTCTGGCAGAGGCGCTTCAACGACTGGAAGAAGAAAAAAGGCTGATCGAAGATGCGCAAACCAAGTTAACGGATACCTTCAAGGCCCTGGCGGGGGATACCTTGAGCGCCAGCACGCGCGCTTTCCTGACTCTGGCAAGAGAAACTCTCGACAAGGCGCTTGCCGAAGTGCGTGGTGATTTGGGCAAAGGACAAGAAGCCATCCAGGGTATAGTTAAACCAATCTGGGAAACTTTCGCGCGCCTGGAGGAAAACGTGCGGGCCCTGGAAAAAAGCCGCCAGGAGGCTTATTCCGGATTGAGTGAGCAGGTTAAACTTCTTTCTGCTCAGCAGCAACAGTTACAACGAGAAACGGCTAATCTCGTCACGGCCCTGCGGCGGCCGCAGGTGCGTGGTCGCTGGGGCGAGATGACTTTGCGGCGTGTAGTAGAGCTGGCGGGAATGTCTGAACATTGCGATTTTTCCGAGCAAGTTACGGCGGACGCGGAAACGGGCCGATTGCGGCCTGATTTGATCGTACGGCTGCCAGCGGATCGGGAAATTGTCGTGGACGCCAAGGTATCTCTTGACGCGTATCTGGACGCCATCTCGGCTGACTCCGAGGAAGCGCGTAAAAATGCCATGGCAAGACATGCGGGGCAGATTCGGCGGCATATGGATGCGCTTGCGGACAAACGCTACTGGGACCAGTTTTCCAGGGCGCCGGAGTTTGTGGTTATGTTCATTCCCGGCGAGTCATTTTTCAGCGCGGCGGTGGACTCCGACCGGAGCCTGATCGAGGATGGCCTTCAAAAACGCGTTATTTTGGCTACACCGACGACTTTCATTGCTCTTTTGCGAGCCGTCGCTTACGGATGGCGTCAGGAACAGATCGCGAGAAATGCTCAGGAAATCAGCAAATTGGGGCAGGTACTTTACGATCGCATGCGGATTTTAGTGGAACACATAGCTGAGATCGGCAAGGGGCTGGAAAAGACCAATGCGGCTTTCAACAACGCCGTCGGATCCATCGAGGCGCGCGTGCTGCCGGCGGCCCGCCGCTTCAAGGAACTAGGTTCAGCGACGGGCGAAGACATACAGCCGCTTGCTCCGGTTGCAAATACACTTCGCACATTGACGTCGTTCGACACTGCCAAAAACGAAGAAACCAAGTGAGTCCGGTTTTGCAACCCCGGTCTCCGAAGTTGTGCTCAAAGCCGGTTATCAGCGATTTTGTGTTTGTGAACTTCTCGGAGAACAACGTTCCCCCTCGCTTCGCTCGGGGAGAACGTTACTACACCAGAGGAAGATTGGCGCTCGGGAAGAATGTTACTACAGCAGCAAGCCCTCTTTACGGGGAGAAGGCCGATAGCTATCGGCTGCCGCCGGGATCATTTCCGGCCCAGCTCTCCCCCGCCAGGGAGAAGAAAGAACGTTACTGCCTTCACCCCAGCCTAATTAGCCGGGCCGCAAAAGGGTAACCGGAGGGGGTCGTAAGAGAGGATCTGCAAAATCGCCTGAGTTCGTTAATGATTGCGGCTGGCCCAGGAATCTCGTTTTTTTGTGCGTGACCGGTATTCCAATAAAATTTATATTTTAGGCCCATCAAGGAGCTGAACATGTCTTCCGGGCAACATGACGATACAGCGGATATAGTGCTTTCGGTCGTGGTTCCGGTTTACCGCGAGGAAGCGGCGATTCCGGAGTTTCTGCGACGCACCGAGTCAGTGCTCGGGGCGATTACGCCGCACTATGAGATCATATTTTGTATGGACCCGTCGCCTGACCGTACCGAGGAGGTTATTCTAGAGCACCGGCAGCGTAATCCGCGGATCAAGCTGCTGAAATTTTCCCGGCGTTTCGGGCAGCCCATGGCGACTCTGGCCGGACTGCAGTATTCATCCGGGCAAGCGGTGGTGGTAATTGACGTAGATTTGCAGGATCCTCCGGAGCTGATTGCCGAGATGGTGGCCAAATGGCGCGAAGGCTTCGACGTGGTTTATGCACAGCGGCGCCGGCGCGAAGGGGAAACTTTGATCAAACGCATCGTCGCTTATCTGGGCTACCGTCTTATCAACCGCATTGCCGAAATCGAAATTCCCCCCAATACCGGCGATTTCCGGCTAATGAGCCGGCGAGTCGTGAACGAAATCAATCGCCTCAAGGAGTGCCACGGTTTCTTGCGCGGACTCGTGGCCTTAGTCGGTTTTCGCCAGACCAGCGTGCAATTTGACCGCTCGCCGCGCTGTGCTGGGAAAGGCAAATACAATCGCTTTTTCGGCTCACTACGCATTGGGCTCAACGGCTTGATCTGTTTCTCCGGCGCCTTGCTTTCTTTGAGCTCCAAATTCGGCTTCCTGATCGCCGGTATTGCCTTCGTGCTGGCGGTGGTGTACCTCGCGATGAAGTTGATGGGATTCCCATTCCCTATCGGCAATCCCACCATCGTAATACTGATTCTGTTCATGGGAGGTATTCAGCTTATCAGCGTCGGCATCCTGGGAGAATACATCTCACGCATTTACGAAGAAGTAAAAGAACGTCCCAAATTCATCGTTGACCAAGCGGTAGGTTTTACCGCGCAACCCCAGAGGCGTGACTCGTGTCGGTAGGGTCGGACGGGCGATGGCCAAAAAGGCTTGCGCCGTTGACTGAGGAACAGCAGCGGATCAGCGACGACTTTATGCGGTTATGGCATGAAGTTCTGCCTAAGCGCTTCGGCCTGGTTGAAGCCTTCAATCATGGTTACCCCGTACGACATGCACCGCCGGGTTTCATGCGCACCCTGGAGTTAGGCGCCGGTTTGGGCGAACATCTGACCCACGAGCGCTTGACCCCTGAACAGGCACGCGAGTATGTTGCGGTAGATATTCGGCCCAACATGATAGACCGCTTGCGCGAGCGCTTTCCGCATATCCGTACCGTCACCGCCGACTGTCAACATCCCTTGCCCTTTCCAGACGGTTATTTTGACCGTATCGTCGCTGTCCATCTCCTCGAACATCTGCCCGATCTTCCGTCGGCGCTACGCGAAATGCACCGGCTGTGTGATCCCCAACGCGGTCAGGTCACGGTAGTGATCCCGTGTGAGGGGGGGCTGTTGTATGCGCTGGCGCGCCGACTGTCTGCACAGCGAATTTTCGAGCGCCGCTATCGGCAGCCCTATCGCTGGCTGGTCGAGCGGGAACATCTCAACCGTCCAGGCGAAATAATCCCGGAAATCGAGCGCTTTTTCACGATTACCCATCGTCGTTTTTTCCCTTTGATTGTTCCCAGTGTCACCATCAATCTCTGCATAGGCATGACGTTGCGACCAAAAGCGTGACCCAGATTTTCTATTTGAGAAACACCAGGTCTGTATAACATGCTGAAAAATCCGGTGTTGGAGACATAAGCACTGAGGCAGTCAGAGAGGTGTCCCGCCTCAGCGGGATGGCAGGGTGAAACCTCCGGACAATCAGTGGAGAAGAGAACAACTCCATGGATTCGCGAAGAACAACGTTCCCCCTCGCTGGGCTCGGGGAGAACGTTACTACCCCGGGAAAAGACTGGTACTCTGGGAGCACGTTACTAGACTTGGGGAAGTTGACCGGGAAATGGTTCTGGAACTTGCTTCACTAGCAGTATGGAGATGCAGCGGCGCGCCTCGTGCGCCGCGCATTCTGCCGCGATCTGACGAATCGGAAAATCAGGAATGAAAGCATTAGTAACAGGTTGTGCGGGATTTATTGGCAGTCACCTCACTGAAAGGTTGCTGGCTGAGGGGCATGCCGTGGTGGGTTTTGACAACTTTTCGACCGGCCGTCGCGAATTCCTCGCCGCTGCCATGAAGTATCCCACGTTCAGGCTCGTAGAAGGCGATTGCCTCGACACCGCGGCGCTGCTCCGGGCCGTGGAAGGTGTGGATTTTGTCTTCCACATGGCGGCGAGCGCTGACGTACGCTACGGCACGCTCCATCCCCGCAAAGATCTGGAGCAAAACACGATCGCGACCGCCAACGTGCTCGAGGCGATGCGGCTCGCAGGCGCAAGACGAATAGCGTTCGCCTCGAGCGGTTCGGTCTACGGCGAGCCTGAGGTATTTCCCACGCCAGAAACAGCGCCTTTTCCAATACAGACGTCGCTTTACGGCGCTTCGAAACTGGCCGGAGAGGGACTCATCGAGGCCTACTGCGAAGGATTTGGATTTCAGGGATATATTTTCAGGTTTGTTTCAATTCTCGGGGAACGCTATTCACACGGTCACGTGTTCGATTTCTACAAGAGTTTGCACAAAAATCCTGATACCCTTCACATTCTTGGCGACGGACATCAGAAGAAATCCTATCTTTATGTTCTGGACTGTGTAAACGCGGTGCTGACTGCGACCAGAAAGGCTCAAGGAAAAGTCAACATCTTCAACCTCGGCACAGACGAATATTGCGAAGTCAACGACTCCGTCCGGTGGATATGCGAATACTTGGGCGTAAAGCCAAAGTTGACGTACTCGGGCGGCCCGCGCGGCTGGGTGGGCGACAGCCCTTTTATCTTTCTCGACTGCGCCCGAATTCGCGCGCTCGGTTGGACGCCGCGACTCACGATTCGCGAAGGGATTCTGCGTACGCTCAGATTTCTGCAAGACAACCCCTGGATGTTGGAGGTCCGGACATGAGTTCCAACATGTTGGAAAACCAGGTGGCCATAATTACGGGGGCCTCGCGGGGTCTCGGAGCGCGCATCGCGGCACTCTTTTGGGAGGCCGGCGCGAGTTTGGTCTTAACAGCCCGCGACTCCGCGGCGCTGTCCCGCTTGAAGACTGCTTTGGGCAAGCGCTCCAGCCAAGATCTGATAACTATCAGCGCTGACCTGGCCCAGGAGGGAGCGCCCGAGCTAATCCTCGATGCCGCACGCGGGGCGTTCGACCGACTGGATGTGCTCGTTAACAACGCCGGTGTTCAGACGCCCATCGGTCCGTTTTGGACGAACCCGTGGGCTGCCTGGCGCCAAGCTTTTCAAGTCAATTTGTTCGCACCAGTCCGCCTGTGCCAGTTGTGCGTCCCGTGGATGGAGCAACACCGCTACGGAAGAATAGTGAACGTGTCGGGCGGTGGCGCCACAAGAGCGCGTCCAAATTTTTCGGCCTATGCCGCAGCCAAAGCCGCACTGGTTCGTTTCAGTGAAACATTAGCCGAAGAAGTTCGCGGACTGGGCATCACAGTAAACTGCGTTGCTCCCGGGCCTCTGCCGACAAAATTGCTCGAAGAAATCGTGGCGGCCGGGCCGCAGACCGCAGGCCGAACTGAATACGAGCAAGCCTGTCGCGGCCTGCAAGCGCCACGCGATGTTCTTGGTCGCGCCGCTGCGCTTTGTCTTGCTCTCGCCTCGCCGCAAAGTGCGGCAATTACCGGCAAATTGATCAGCGCCGTCTGGGATCCGTGGGAAAAGCTCGAAACGTATGCCCGCGATCTGATGCGCACCGACGTTTACACTCTGCGCAGGATTGTGCCGCAAGATCGAGGCTTGGATTGGGGGGAGGCTGCGCGAACATGAGCACGGCAGAGTGTCCGGGTGTGGGGCTCGTAGGCTGCGGTCTGGTCGGACGCAAACGCAGCCGCGCGCTTGGGGAAGCGAAGTTAGTGGCGTGCGTCGACAGCGTGCCGGAACGGGCGCACGCTCTGGCTGAACCTTTCGGCGCGGCTGTTGAGGAAGATTGGCGTCGGCTGGTGGAACGCAGAGATGTGCAAATAGTGATCGTGGCGACGACCAATGATCATCTGGCAGAAATCACGGTCGGCGCCGTATCGGCAGGAAAACATGTGCTCGTTGAAAAACCTGCGGCGCGTAACCTGGAAGAACTCGATGCGGTTATTGCAGTGGCGCGGCAAAGTTCGGCTTTGGTCCGCGTGGGGTTCAACCACCGCTACCATCCCGCCGTCAGCAAAGCCAGGGAGATGGCTGCTTCCGGTGCGTTGGGCGATCTGATGCTTGTGCGGGGACGGTACGGACACGGCGGTAGGCTGGGCTACGAAAAGGAGTGGCGGGCCAATCCGCGCATCTCGGGTGGCGGAGAACTCATAGATCAAGGCGTACATTTGATTGATTTGGCCCGCTGCCTGCTCGGAGAGTTCACCAGTATTGACGGCTTCTGCGGAACTTTTTTTTGGAAAATGCCGGTGGAGGATAACGCCTTTCTCTTACTGCGCACGTCGACCGGACGCACAGCTTTTCTCCATGCGAGCTGCACAGAATGGAAAAATCTTTTTTCGCTGGAAATCTATGGACGCCAAGGCAAACTGCACGTCGAGGGCTTGGGAGGCAGTTACGGGCCGGAACGCCTAACCTACTACCGAATGTTGCCACAAATGGGGCCTCCTGACACGGTGGTATGGGAATACCCGGGCGCCGACGAGTCCTGGCGTGTCGAGTTTCAGGAGTTTCTCGAAGACATTCGTCTGGGCCGGGCGCCGGCTGCGGGACTTCAGGATGCCCGCGCGGCCTTGACTGTGGTGGAAACGATTTATCGGAGATGCGGCTATGATTATCACGCGTAGTCCCTTGCGCATTTCGCTGGGCGGTGGCGGGACCGATCTTCCTTCCTACTACCGGCAGTATGGTGGTTTTGTTATTTCAGCCGCGATTGACGCGTACGTTTATGTTACCGTAATGCGGCCGTTCACCCCTGGGATTTTTCTGAAATACTCGCGCATCGAGCGCGTAGACACGGTCGATAAAGTTCAACACCCTATAATCCGTGAAGCACTCAAGCTCGTGGGCGAAACCAGTCCGCCGCAGGTGGAAATCACTACGTTAGCAGACATTCCAGCCGGCACCGGGTTGGGATCGTCGGGCAGTTTCACGGCGGCGCTGCTGAAAGCCCTCTATGTGTATCAGCGCAAGACCATCGCCCCGCGGGATCTTGCCGAGCTGGCCTGCGAGATAGAAATCAACCGGCTCGGCGAGCCCATCGGCAAACAGGATCAATATATTGCTGCCTTCGGGGGACTAACGTGTTTTCGCTTCGATCCGGATGACACGGTAACGGTCGAGCCGCTGCGGATTAGCCGAGAAACCCTGTACGATCTAGAAGACAACCTCGTGTTGTTCTTTACAGGCTTTTCACGGCAAGCCGGCAATATCCTTAAAGACCAGCATCAACGGAGCCAGCAGGCCGACCAAACCATGCTCGCAAATCTCCACTATACCAAAGAGCTCGGTCTGCGGAGTCGTCAAGCGCTGGAAAACGGGAATACGCGGGAATTTGGTGAAATCATGCATGCGCACTGGGAGCACAAGCGCCAGCGCTCAGCGGGCATGAGTAATCCGCAGATCGATGAATGGTACGAGATGGGGCGCGCCAACGGCGCGATCGGCGGGAAACTGGCAGGAGCCGGCGGTGGTGGGTTTCTGATGTTCTACGCCGAAAATCTGTCCCGATTGCGACGCGCCATGCTGCGGGCCGGGCTGCAGGAAGTGCGCTTTCGTTTTGATTTCGATGGAACTAAAGTACTCTTCGGCTGAATGACTTCGGAGTCTCCTGACAAGGCAGGACACCCCGTCTCTCAACATTATGGAACGGCCAATTCGCCCAGATTCTGCGTTTTAAAAAAGGCCGGTCTGAATAACATGCGGACGACATGATCACAGATGCAAGAGTTACTCTTCCTGTTGCCATTTTGGCGGGTGGTCTGGCGACCCGCCTCCGCCCGCTTACCGACAGCATTCCTAAAATTCTTGTCGAAGTGGCTGGCAAGCCTTTTGCCGAGCATCAAATCGAGTTGTTGTTCAGTCGCGGTGTGCACAGAATAGTGTACTGTCTTGGATATCGCGGCCAGCAAGTCCGTGAGGTGCTGGGAGATGGCTGCCGCTGGGGTATGCGGTTCGATTACGTGTTTGACGGACCACGTCTCTTAGGAACCGGTGGAGCTCTCAAACAGGCGCAACAATTATTGGGGGAGGCCTTTTTTGTGCTGTACGGTGATTCCTACCTGCCCTGCGACTACGCTCCTATCGAAGCGGCATTTCGCAGCAGTGGCCGCTCGGGATTGATGACTGTCTTCCGCAACGAGGGCCGTTGGAATAGAAGCAATGTTGTGTTCGAAAATGGCCGGATCATTTGTTATAACAAACAAGAACAAAGTCCGGCCATGCGGCACATTGATTATGGACTGGGGATTCTGCGCACGGCGGTCCTGGATGCGTACCCGTCGGGAGTGCCTTTCGACCTGGCACAAGTATACCAGGATCTGCTCGCGCGGGACGACCTGGCGGGTTATGAAGTAACCGAGCGGTTCTATGAGATTGGCTCACCGGAGGGTCTGAAAGAATTGAGCGCTGTTTTGAGTAGCAAAAGTCCACAACACTGACGCGGAGATGGAGATGGATTACACACGCCGGCACTTGGATGAAGCCGCCCAAATAATAGCCCAACTCGACGCGGCGGCGATCGATCGTATGGCACAGATACTGGCTCACGTCCGCAATCGTGGCGGACGCGTGTTTTTTCTGGGAGTGGGAGGCGGGGCCGCCAATGCTTCCCACGCCGTCAACGACTTCCGAAAACTCTGTAATATCGAGGCCTACGCACCCACTGATAATGTTTCCGAATTGACGGCGCGCACCAATGACGAGGGCTGGAATACGGTCATGGTTGCCTGGCTGCGCACCAGCCGTCTGCGTCCTGAAGACGCCGTGTTTGTGTTTTCTGTGGGCGGTGGCAATCTCGAAAAGAACATCAGTCCGAATCTGGTGGAAGCGCTGAAATATGCGCAGGCGGTCGGCTGTGCAATTCTCGGCGTGGTGGGACGCGATGGCGGCTATACCGCCCGCGCAGCCGATGCCTGCGTGGTGATTCCCACGGTAAACCCAGCGACAGTCACCCCCCACACAGAAGCTTTCCAGGCGGTGGTTGCGCATTTGCTCGTCTCGCATCCGCTTTTGCGGACTGCGCAGGCAAAATGGGAGTCGGTACGCTGATGCGACGCGCAGTTTTTTTAGATCGAGACGGTGTGCTGAACCGGGCCCCGGTCCTGGACGGAAAACCGACGTCGCCACACCGCCCCGAAGAACTGGAAATCCTCCCGGGCGTGCGTGAAGCGCTGGCAGCCTTGCGAGCCGCTGGTTACCTGCTGATTGTGGTGACAAACCAGCCCGATGTTGCACGCGGTCTGCAAAAACGCGCCATGGTGGCAGCAATAAATCGCCGGCTGCAACAAGAGTTGCCGTTGGACAGTGTGCGGGTCTGCTACCATGATGATCCCGATGGTTGCCCTTGCCGGAAACCTAAGCCGGGTATGATCCTGCAGGCGGCTCAGGACTTCGACGTGGATCTCAGGGCGAGTTTCATGGTGGGCGATCGGTGGCGCGACATCGAGGCCGGACGCCGTGCCGGATGCCGCACGGTCTTGATAGACTACCGCTATCCCGGTGAGCCGCCGGTCGAGGCCGACTATCGCTGTGGATCTCTGGCAGAAGCATCCGCCTGGATTCTGAAAAAAGTGGGAGAGAAAAAGCATGCGTAACTTCAGAATAAAAATCTTCGCCGACGGTGCCGATAAAGCGGGGATGCTCGAAATGTATCGTAACCCCATGATTGCCGGCTTCACGACTAATCCCACCCTCATGCGCAAGGCGGGTGTCAAGAATTATGTCGCGTTTGCCCGCGACATTTTGAGTTGTATCCCCGATAAACCGATTTCCTTCGAGGTTTTCTCCGACGACTTCCACGAGATGGAGCGGCAGGCCAGACTAATTGCCGGATGGGGAAACAACGTATACGTGAAAGTCCCAGTCACCAACACGCGAGGGGAATCAAGTATCTCACTGATCCGACGCCTGACTGAGGCAGGAGTGAAATTGAACGTCACCGCCATGATGACGTTCGAACAGGTTCAAGAAGTGACACCAGCCCTGGCAGGTGGTCCGGGCGCATTTGTTTCGGTTTTTGCCGGGCGCATCGCCGATTCTGGCCGCGATCCCATCCCGATTATGAGACAGTGCCTTGACTACCTCAGGGCATATCCCGAAGTGCAGCTCATTTGGGCCAGTCCGCGCGAAGTGCTGAACGTCGTGCAGGCCGATGAAATCGGCTGCCACATTATTACGGTGACAAACGATCTCATAAAGAAACTGGTGCTGATCGGAAAAGATCTGAACGAATTTTCGCTCGACACTGTCAAAATGTTTTACGAAGACGCCAGACAGGCCGGCTATTCGCTTTGAGCGAAGGAGCGTGACTCGATTGGTGAGCCTTTCTCAAAACGCCGGTCAGTAGTCGTAAGTGACATGCAAACAAGAGACCTGTTTTTTGCGTTTTGAATAAAGGACGGAGATCAACGTTCCCCCTCCCTTCGCTCGGGGAGAACGTTACTGGATCTTTCCTGAGGGCCATCGCACAACTACAAACCTGAAGCAAGAAAGCGTCTGACGACCCCATGAGTCCTCGCGCGAAGAAAGCAAGACAGTCCGAATCGCCCGAAAATCGAAACAATACGACCGCTTCCAACCTTGCCGATAGAGTGTGGTCCCGTTGGAAAACTGGATTGGCAGCGGCTGCCGTTATCTTGGCCTGTTGGCAAGTCTGGTCTTTTACTCTCGTTCTATACGCCCGTTTGGCCTATCCAGAGTTAGGCAATGACTTTCTGGGCGCGTTTGAACGGATGGTCGAACACAAACCAATATACGGTGAAGTTTCACGGGAATTTATCCCGCTGATTTATTTTCCGGGAATTTTCGTGGCTGTCCGCCTCTGGTCCTGCATTTTTGGCTTCAGTGTTTCGAGCGTCTTGGCTTTTTATCTAGTGCTGATCGTCATTACACTCGCAATGATCTGGCTGCTGGCCCGTCTGGCAGGATGCGGCCGAAAGGAGGCCGTGCTGGCCCCCATAATCTGGATGGGATTTACGGGATCTGGTGTTGTCACGCCCCTGGCCATCGGCCCTGACACGCTGATGGTGGCCCTGGTTCTGGCGGGAGTTACCTGCCTGGCGGCCGGCAATTCATGGAGATGGCTTTTCGGCGGTGGGGCGTTCTTTTCGGCCGCTGCGTTGACCAAGCAGAATATGGCACCGCTTGCTTTGTTGCCGACGCTCTTGGCTCTGGTTTTGAATCGATCGTTTCGAGATTTTATCGTGACGCTCATTCCACCTGCAGTGGCTGGCATCCTGGCAGTGATTGCCGATCGTATGCTCGGAGGGCACATGTTCGAGGTTACTCTGGGCTCTGTCGCCGGACACCCTTTCACCACGCGGGAATGGGCGTCCAAGCTCAGCCTGATGGTGCTGGGTCTGGGAACACCCTGCCTGGCCCTGGCTCTGATGGCCGCGGCTTTCCATCCCAAAACTGAATGGCGACAGCCGCAAGCGGCCGGACCGGCGCTCGCCCTCTTGTTCTTGATGGTTGTTGGCTATGCCGGCCATATGAAGCTCGGCGGCGGTCCCCCGCATCTGCAGCCTTTCTATACGCTCCTGATCCCGCTGAGCTTGGGCCGGGGATCGCGCGCTTTACGCGGAACTTTCCCGGTTCAAGGACCAGTCATCTGGATGATTCTTAGTGTGCTGCAGTTGGGACGATGCCTTTACGAGCCAAGAACGTTTGTCGACGCATTAAAGATGGCATACGAACGCCAAATGCAGTTGCTCGAGTACTTCAAGTCGGTGGACGGCCCCGTGCTCTATGCCAGCGATACGCAGTGCTACCTCGTACGTCACGCTGGCAAACCTCCGGTCTTCAGCCGCAACCAGTTACACGGCCTTTTGTACGGTGGTAGCACGCGGGGTCTCGACGAACACGGCCTCCCGCCGGATATGACCAAGGCACTCCGGCAACACTACTACGCGGCGGTCGTGTACGAAGTACCCACGCTGGCAAATTGTCCTCTGTTGGCCGCCGTGCGGAAGTATTACGTTCTGGAAGGACGTTGGCCCGGCCCCGGCTACGATGTGGGCGTACCGCTGGCTCTGTCGGCGTTAACCTCCAAAGAAATTTATCGTCGTCCAACAGCGTCGGACCACCCGTCAACGCCGCCTTCGGTTTCGACCAAACCCGCTGCCTCGGACGGTTAGCAGCTCGTCAACCCCAGATTCTGCGATTGGACCGAGACCGGCAAATAAGCAGCGCTAGACGCGCCACTGAAGATTTACGGGCGGTGACTTATCCCAGATTTTGCGTTTGAGAATTGGCAGGTATTTGTATCGTGCTGCGCGCAAACAAGTTGAAATGCAATGCGGTTGCCCATCTCATGCACCGAAATGTGGAAGCCACATCTGAAGAGAAAAGCAGCCTATTCTCAAACCCTTCGGGATTGTCGAAAACAGGCAATCTGCTGCGTTGCGGGAGGTTCGGAGTATGCGCATACACCCGCACCTCCCGCGCCTTGCATCTTGCCTGTTTTGGCCAATCGCAAAATCTGGGCTTATCTGAACGCGATATTTCCCCAAGTGTTACGCCAATCGGAAATTCCTCAAACGCCAACGCTGAGTCAATTCATGGCAGTAGGCGTTTCCGCACTGCCGTCGGACTGTTTGGAAGCGGACCGTAACATCTGCGAGAGTCGGGTGCTCACCTGCTGGTGCAGCAACACGTACCCCCCCGCCACTGCCGCCATGATAACTACCGCCACTGCCAAGAACTGCGGCGATGGTTTCTTCGCAAATTTTCCCCACGCGGCGTACATAATTGAGGAAGGAATCATGCCCAGAAAACTCGCCAAGAGGTAATTCAGCGGCCGTAGCTTAAGCGCGCCCCCCAGCAGATTAGTCACTACAAAATTCGAAAGTGGGAACGCGCGAAGCAAGAAAACCACTGCAAAACCTCTCTCCTGTGGAATGGTGACATGCGCAAAACGACTCTTGGCAAGCACTCTCCGCGTCAGGCCACTTAGCAAACCGCTGGCTAGGCGGTAATGCACCCATGCCGGAGCCAACGATATCAAGGTGGAAAGAATGGTACCCAACGTTACCCCGTACAACATGCCGCAGATAAAACAGATCGGCCACCGCGGCAGGAACAACACCGTAGAAAGTACCACTAAACCGGCAATTAACGAGGGACCACGCGGGCCAAAATCGCGCACGAGCCGTTCGAGAGTGTCCATCTTCAGCAGTTCGCGCACAGGACGACACATACCAAGCAACAAGGCCACAAAGACCAGAACTGCAAGACTCGTCAGGCCGGACCAAGGAAAAGGCCGTTCTCCCCCTTCGAGCTCGTCTCTATCGGTTGAGTCCATTCTGAAATCAGTTGATAACCGCTCTTTCTCAGCCACATGCCGCCTGACCACGCGAATCATCTGAAACCGTTTCGCATGGTGAACATACCTAGAGGTTGCCCCAAATGCAACCGCGTCCCGATGTTGCTTTGGGCCGAAACTTCGTTCATACTATTTTAGCAAAATCGTCGGAGAATTCATCCCTTTCATGGGCACCATACACAGCGTCACACCGGTAAAACTGATCTGCGGGATGATTGCAGCCGGACGCGAGATGCTGCCCGTTGCCACCCAGGCGCTTCAGGCCGCATTTGGGGAAATTGACATTGAAAGCGATATTTTCCCATTCGATTGCACCGATTATTACGCCCGAGAAATGGGACCGGAACTGGTCCGGCAGTTTGTTGCGTTCACTGTATTAGTGGACCCCGGGCGGCTGGCCGCCATCAAACAACAGACCAACGCGATCGAGCAGCAACTGTCAGTGGCCGTGGAAAGCGGCTCGCGCCGCCCGGTGAACCTTGATCCAGGCTACGTCGCCGCAGCTCAACTTGTCCTCGCGACGACTAAGAACTTTGCCCATCGTATTTACATCGGGAACGGTATCTACGCCGAGGTTACCCTTCTCTTCCACCGCAGCGGCTGCCGGACGCTACCGTGGACTTACCCTGATTTTCGGTCTGGGCGCTACGATGCTTTCTTTTTAGAAGTGCGGCGGCGCCTATTCCGGCAGCAACGCACTAAGCACCTAACGCCAAATCCCGCCCAGAAACATCTTGAACCAGACCGGAATCAGGATGGCACTCACAACCGCAACAACACCCAAAAGAATTGCAGCCAGGGTGAACACACCTAAAATCTTGAAAAATTTGCCAAGTCTTTCAACCGCTGCCAGCAACGTCTCCTCATCTCCGCTTTCGTAAGCCAGGCGTAACCGTTTGGCAGCGCCACACAACACCGCGCCCATCCAGATCAGCGACCAGGCGACTAGTAAGCCAGCAATGGTTAATGCGCAAAAAGCACCCTGCACGATCATCAATACACCAACGAGTTTGATCCAGCCCGCCTGCCGCCGAATAGGCTCACAGACCCGTTGCACATACCCCATCTGCGCGCCCTCTCGCTTTTGCGCTTCACCCCAAAAAGGCAGAACAGAATGTTGAGCCAGGCCTAGCAACCCGGTGTCCCCACTTGCGGAGACGGTGGCATGGGAATGCCGCTTGTCGCCAGGCGCGCCAGCGGCGGATAACTCTGTGACAGCTTTAGCCACAATGTCCGTGGCCGGCTTGTCGGCCAGCCGTAACCTTGGTCTGACCGACTCCGCGATGCCGTCAGGAAGTTGACCCATCGGCATCCAATTGCTCATACCATCGTGCCATACGAGGGTTTGAGTTCCGATGCGTCCTTCGCGGATAAGCTTCCTGAGTTCCTCTTCCTGAACGGGTCCGACAGCTCGGCCTTCCTGTGCGTAGTACCAATCCATCATAATCTCCTACCGTGCGACCATACGCCTGCGGCTGCCTTGAACCATCCCAAGCACAGTGCCACCACCAGCAAATCGATCAGCATCAAAGGCAACTTTTCCATGAAAACACACCAGCCCCAGTTTTCATCATGGATTTCGCGTCTGAGAATCGCGCGGTAATTGTATCGCGTAGCGTGCCAAGAAGTTGAACTGCAATGCCCTTGCCTATCTTTTGCACAGAATAACAGAGCCACGTCTCAAGAGCAAAAGTGCCATTTCGCAGACGCAAAACCTGGATCGAAGATACCGGACGAGACCCGGGCATGCAAACTCAAACTACCCTTCAACTCAGATTTCACGTCTGTGAAACGGCGCCGCAGATCAACGTTCCCCGCTTCGTTCCGAGAAAACTCGACTACGCCACGAGGCGGCTGGTCTTGCGGGAAACCGTTAGTATGCCAGGAGAAGCTTGAGGCTCGGGAAAAATGCTGCTACACGGGACGGAGGATTGCTGCTCCGATAGAGCGGCCCATCTCGCACAGCCCAACTGCTCGCTCTCTGGCCAATGAAAAAATGAGGCTTTAACAAGTTGCACCCTTCGGGCGGTTGCTTTCGAGCACACGCGCGCGAGTTGACATGCAATGCCGTTGCCCATCTTTTGCACCGAAATGTGAAAGCCACATCTGAAGAAAAAAGCAGCCGATTCTCAAACCCTTCGGGATTGTCGAAAACAGGCAATCTGCTGCGTTGCGGGAGGTTCGGAGCATGGGCATACACCTTCGCCTCCCGCGGCTTGCATCTTGCCTGTTTTGGCCAATCGCAAAATCTGGGTTTATGTCGCGCGGCGCAGCCTGGTTCCGATGCCAGCCGATTCGCAGGTCAGACCAAATTCACCGCGTCCACGTCCACCGTGATGGTCACACCAGGGGGCGGTTTGAACTCCCGTAATACGCTGCGTATCGGCGCCACCATAGCGCGAGGTGAGCGGCTGCGCATGATTATCTGGTACCGGTATAGCCCTTTGGCTTTGAGGAGTGGAGCGGGCGAGGCATCCGCCAGAATCACGTCAGGCCCGATGGCCACTCGCAGCCGTCTGGCCAGCGCCGCGGCACAAAGCGACACTTTTTCTTCAAACCGTCCTTTAAGCAGGATGCAGGTCAAATGGGTGAAAGGCGGATATTGCAACTCGCGGCGAAATTCAAGTTCCTGGTCACAAAAGGCCTCATAGTCCTGACGCCGCGCTGTCTGCACGGCCACATGAAAAGGGGTATAAGTTTGCACGATTACTTCGCCCGGAACTTCGCCGCGGCCGGCCCGTCCAGCCACTTGCGCCAACAACTGAAACGTGCGCTCACCCGCCCGGAAGTCCGGCATGTGCAGACTCAAGTCGGCATAAATCACGCCCACCAAAGTCACATTTGGAAAATGCAACCCCTTGGCAATCATCTGGGTGCCAATCAATATATCGGTCTTGCCCGAGCGGAAGTCGCCCAGAATCCGTTCATAAGAGCCCTTCCGTGTGGTCACATCAGCGTCAATGCGCTGAATCCGAGCCGTTGGAAAACATTTGGTCACGATGCTCTCCACACGTTGCGTGCCTACACCTGCAAAACGAAATGCGGGATTGCCGCACTGGGGACATTGGGTCGGAGCTTTGCGGCCAGCGCCGCACATGTGGCAGTGGAGCCGGTCATCGCTCCGGTGATAAGTGTATGCAACACTACACTGGTTGCAGTTTGCCACATAGCCGCAGTGAGGACAACTCAACGAGGTGGCGAAACCCCGGCGATTCAAAAACAAGATCGTCTGTTCGCCTCGATCCAAACGCAAACGCATCGCATCGAGCAGGACGCTCGATAGCACGCCTGGCCGGCCCGTCCGCTGGGTCTCCATCCGCATATCAACCACCCGCACGTGCGGCAATTTGCGGTTGTCAGCCCGTTCGCGAAGCGCTACCAAATGGTACTTGCCGCACCGGGCATTAAACCACGATTCCAGGGAAGGGGTCGCCGAACCCAGCACAACCCCGCAACCTTCAATGTGTCCCCGCATGACCGCCACATCCCGCGCACTATAGCGGGGGGGCTCTTCCTGCTTGTAACTTGGTTCGTGTTCCTCGTCGACCACAATCAGTCCTAAATTCTGTACAGGGGCAAACACTGCCGAGCGGGCTCCAATAACGATATCGGCTTCTCCCTCGCGGATCCGATGCCACTCGTCATGCCGCTCTCCGTCGGACATATGGCTGTGAAGGACCGCGAGCCGGACGCCAAAGCGGGCGGCAAAACGCTCTTGTGTCTGCGGGGTCAGCGCAATCTCCGGCACCAACACAATCGCGCCACGCCCCTGAGATAGGACGTAATCTATGGCCTGAAGGTAGACCTCCGTTTTCCCGCTGCCGGTTATGCCAAACAGGAGCACCACCCCCGGCGTGCCTTTTTTTCCGTCTGCGCGTCTGGCGGCCATATTGTCGGCGCACGCTTTGATTGCCTCCAAAGCTTCGGCTTGGGACGGCATCAGCGGCAAAGGATCAGTCCTCAGAATATGCCGTCTGCCGAACGGGGTACGCCGCACAGGGGCAAGTTCAACAGCCACAAGCCCCCGACGTTCCAGGGAGCGAATCACGCTCTGGCTCACGCCTGCCTCCGCGGCCAGTTCGGCAAAAAACATGCCGTTACGCTCGCGGAGCAGTTTCAGCACCCGCTCCTGTTTTTGCGACACGCGCGGGCAGAAAATCTCAACAGGTTTGACAAACAGCCGCTGGAGAAAATGCGCCCTGTGGTTGCGAATAAGCGCAGGAACGGCCGTGCGAACTGCATGGACCAAGGAAACGCAGTAGTATTCAGCCATCCACCGGGCCAGGGCCATAAGGCTGCCGCTGATTAAGGGCCGAGCGCCAATAACGGCCCTTATTTCCTTCAAATCCCTCCGGTCCGATCTTTCGGTCCAGCCTACAACGTAGCCGTATATCTCCGAATGCCCGAAGGGAATTTTCACCCGTGATCCCAACTCGATCTTTTCGGAAAGCTCATCGGGAATCAGATAATCGTATTGCTGATCCGGTCCGACCTCGGGAATAACTTTTGCTATTCGGCCCATGACGTATGCTCGTCCAACAAAGAATCTCGGGCACGTACAACGTCGCCAGACTTCAAGCGCTGCTGAAGCTGCCGCCGGCGCACGTTCCCAAGTCGCGTGCTCAGACTGCGCAACATCCCGTATCTCCTCTTCACCAAATTATGCTTGTCTGTAATGTCTCGCAACGAACCAGAACTGCCGATTTTACCCAAGCCGCAAGGTTTGAATTGGCCTCTTTGGCTCTTCAGATGCCCCTTTCACATTTTGTGCAAAAGATGTACAAGCGCATTGCATTTCAACTTCTTCGCGCACAGTGCGATGTAAACCAGCCAATTTCTAAACGCAAAATCCGGGGTCAAGACGGACTTGCGACGCGCCCGAGTGCGGCCGATGCGCGTCGCAAATGTGTATTTGCATCTGCCAGTGAAGTGACTTTCGGTGCCATTTCCAAAGCAACTTTCCCAAGTGTAGTGGCGTTCTCCCGCGCCACTTCTTCCCCATGCATAGTGAGGTTCTGCCCGAGTCGGAACATCGAGTTTTTCAATATGTTATTCGAAGCGGAGACTTGTTAAACGCGAAATTCGGCTTTGAACGCCAGACATCAAATCTGGTTAAACCCGCATGCAATCACGAGAAGAACAAAAAAGGCCGGGACGACCTCGTCATCCCGGCCTGAGTGCATCCGGCAAAATAGTTAAGCTCAGTAACCAGCAGTCGTAAACACCTGATCCCAGTTGATAGTATTGGTTGTCCCGGCTGAACCAGTAGGATCCCGCAGCCATTGAGCGGTGGTAATCCACTCGACGGATCCGTCCACGCGCCCGACATTCCCCCCCGCGCTAGCGTGGTTGCCGCCGAAGGATGTCGCGTTTACCCTGCCGACGGGGCCACTGCCACTGTTGCCATTTTTATCCAGCACATGAAAGTACCGGGACGGTGTTGCTTCACTCATTGGCCGACTACTGCCACGGACGCTCGCCCAGTCGTTGTAAACCAACAGATAGCTGCAGTTAGTCTCTGCCATCGCTGTCATGCTGGCAGCGGGGGAGCGTATACCATCACTCGGGCACACGAAAAGCGCCGGGCTGTCAACATAGCTGTTGAGGGCGCCGTTAGGACCGCCGAAGGTTGCACTGGCCACACCAGGGAACTTTTCGTCATTATCCATCGCATACATCTTCAACGCGAGGATAATCTGATGAATGTTACTGGCACATTTCACCCGCCTACCTCTTTCACGTGCGGAGGCAACCGCCGGAAGAAGCATGGCAGCCAAAATACCAATAATAGCGACCACAACCAATAGCTCTACCAGTGTAAACGATCTTGACCTGACCTGCCGCCACACATGCTTCATCTTGGCACCTCCACTCCTTTTGGTTACTTGTGATTACCGAATGCAGTACACATCACCATTGTCCTAATGCTACTCCTTGGCCCCTCTCGCCGTCAAGCTGCAAAAGCTCTTTTATTCTTCATGCAAAGAAACGGAAAAAAGGCGAAATACCCGGTTGCCATCCCAGCCTTCGACACGGATATCACCTTTTCCACGAAGCTCTTCCGAGGACAGTCGCCACGACCAACATTGATTTTCTTTGGTAAACACCCGCATAGGTAACCAACCATCCTCCTGCTCGATCCCTTCCCACGACAGACGAGGAATAACTGGAATGCCGATTCCGTAGTGAGCCACTTGCACAGTGATTCCTGTTTGCCCTGGAGCCACGCTCATGCTTTTTACCTCGAAGCGATGTTGACCGCCAAAAACAATCAGGCGGGGAATTTCAAAGCGACGCAACCGCCATCTACTCCTGGGCACATACTTGCCGGCAGCCGTAAACGCCGCCCTGAATCCGGCTTCCGCAACAGCCCGCATCACTCGCCGATTGTAACGCCCCGCAGGATAACTGAAATCCTCAGGCTTCGCCCCTATGATTCTGGTTAGCTCGGCAACACTCTGAAGAATGTCACTGCGGGGGTCGGGCAAGACGTCTAAAGCGATGTGCCTGTGCGCGTGCGATCCAATTACAAAAACGCCGCCGGTTGCCATCGTCTGCACTTCCTCCCGCGTCAGACACGGATATCCCTCAAAATGCTGGCGTGCAGTGTCACCCGCGGAAATGAGACTACTAGTAATGAAAAGCACGGCTTTAAATCCGCATTCCCGCAAGATCGGTTCGGCAACCGTCAAGGTGCTTTGGTAGCCGTCGTCAAAAGTAATCATTATCGGTTTTGACGGTAAGCGAACCTGTCCCCGCCGCCATGCCAGGAGGTCAACCGGCAAGATCGTCTGGTAACCTTCTGCCACCAGCGCGCGCATTTGCCGCTCAAAATCATCAGGGGCAATGGTCCACAGGTCATTGGAAGCCTCGCCGATTCGGTGATACACAAGGATTGGTATCCCGCTATAAAGCTGCGCGTCGGGGTGCCGCAAGCACGAACAGCCCAGCGGCAAACCGATCACCACAATGGCCAGCCTGAACCAAGATCCATGCGCTCTCATATTGGGCCCCTTTCCTGCGAGCTTACGATTAGCTGCTGCGTCCGCAGATAAACTTTCAGGTCGCAGGAGTTGAAACATACAAAGACCACCTTCTGGATTACCTCATCACTCCGCAAGAAATCGAGAGTGGAGCCTAATGCAATTTCAGACGCCAACTCGATCGGATAACCATACGCTCCGGTGCTGATGCTCGGAAAAGCGATGGTCCTGATACCATGGCGGACGGCAAGCGTCAGTGAGTTCCAGTAACAATTTCGAAGCAGTTCCCGTTCTCCGTGCCGGCCGCCGCGCCACACGGGGCCCACGGTGTGGATAACCCATTTTGCCGGCAGACGATATCCCCTCGTAATCCGCGCTTCTCCGGTGGGACAACCACCAAGCCCTCGGCACTCTTCGAGTAGTTCAGAACCAGCCGCGCGGTGGATGGCTCCATCCACCCCTCCCCCACCCAGCAGACTGGTGTTGGCAGCATTGACGATAGCATCCGTCGCCATCCGGGTTATGTCCCCTTGAACAATTTCAATTCGCTTCCAAAGCTCGTTGTTCTGCATATAGTCTTTTCTGACCGCCCCCATTTAGCCTAGCAGATGTTCTGTGGCTGTCTCAACGTTCAGAGCCCAATCCTTGACGAACTGGTGGGTTCTTGGGAACCTGTTTTCATGCCCCGGCTGCTTTTTCCCGCCTCCGCTATGGATTCGGGAGCCAGGCAGGTGCAGCAACCTAGACAACAAGGCCGGTCCTCCTCATGCGCACAAACAAGCCAGCTTTCGCGCTTGCCCCAGTATGCCAGATGCGCCGTAAAAGCGCCAGTCCCCCGCGGATCGTTACTTGACGCATTGACACAAGCCAAAGAGAATAAGGGCATGACAAAACGTGAAGTTGTTCAAACCATATTGGCCGGAAAACGACCTCCCTACGTCCCCTGGTCATTCGACTTCACCCAAGAAGCGGCCGCCAAGCTGGCCAAATATTACCGGCGAAGCGACCTGGACATTGTTCTGAACAATCACATTGTGGGTCTCGGAAATCCCGTCGGTTTTTTTGAACCGCTTGGCAACGACCTTTATCGCGACGTGTTCGGAGTGGTCTGAGACCGAAGCGTCGACAAAGATATCGGCATCGTGACGCAACCAGTGCTGTCCGGTCCGACGTTGCGCGGCTACGAATGGCCCGACCCTCTCGATGACCGCTTTTTTGCCGATATCCCCGCAAAGCTTCAGGCGCGGGGTGACTGCTTCCGCCTGTTTTATCTTGGCTTCTCACTTTATGAACGCGCCTGGACTATGCGCGGCATGGAGAACTTGATGATGGACTTTTATGACCATCCTCAGTTTGTCCGCGACTTGCTTAACGCAATCGCTGACTACAATATTGCTCAAGTTCGCAAAGCCCTAACCTATGAGATTGCTGCAGTGGAATTTGGCGACGACTGGGGGCAACAGCATGGGCTCCAGATGGGACCACATATCTGGCGGGAGTTCATTTATCCGGTTTTGAAGCGAATGTATGCTGCCGTTACCGAGCAGGGCAAACGGGTTTTTATACATTCGTGCGGCGATGTAGATGAATTGTTTGATGATCTTATTGCCATTCGCTTGAGTTGTTTCAACCCATTTCAGCCGGAAGTAATGGATGTCCGCGCGCTGCTCGATCGCTACCGCGGGCGGCTAACGTTCTTCGGCGGGCTGTCCACCCAGCAGACGCTCCCGTATGGGCGCCCCGACGACGTACGCCGCGAAACACGCGCACTTATAGAGCTGGGAGCCGACGGGAGTTACATCCTCGCGCCGGCGCACGCAGTCGAAGGCGATGTCCCCCTGGAAAACATGCTGGCCTTTATCGAAGAAGCTCACAGCCAGCCGGAATTCCGAGCCCTTTTCGGAACCCGGTGCAGCTAACGCTTCCCTAAGCGCAGATGTTGCCTTTGAGAAATGACCGGTTCGAATACCCTGTTGAAACCCGCGACGTTAAAAATATGCGACCGCTTAAATGGCAATCACAAAGACGTGGATACGAAGCGATGGAAAAAGAGAGGCCGTTTCTCAAACGCTGAATCCGCCTTTAACGGCAGGAGTACTTCGTACCGGACTGCTTCCACTCGCCCTCGATAATGCTCTTCAATTCGGCGTATGCCTTGTCCAATTCCCGGTTAACGATGCGGTAGCGATACTCGTTGCGTGCCTCCATCTCGGCCCGCGCGTTCCGCAGCCTCTGGGCAATCACTTCCGCGCTGTCTTCGCCCCGCGCCTCGAGCCGGCGCCGCAGGTCCATCAGCGATGGCGGCTCGATGAAAATGTCCACAAATCCCTGCTTGAGCAGATCGCCCGACGGCGCCTGTTCCACGTAACGTCGAATCTGCCGAGCTCCCTGAACATCGATGTCCATCAATACGCTTCTGCCTGATTGTAGAGAGTTCTCGACCAACCGGCGGGGCGTTCCGTAATGATACCCGTGGACAACCGCATGCTCCAGTAACTCTCCGTTGCGCAGCTTTGAAGCAAACTCGGCCTCGCTGATGAAAAAGTAGTCCTGCCCGTCAATCTCGCTGAGACGGGGTGGCCGTGTCGTGCACGACACCGAATAGACAATTTCTGGGAACTCGGCCAAGAGACGGTCGCACAAAGTAGTCTTTCCTGCGCCGGACGGGGCCGAAATAACAATCAGCAAGGGCCGGTGCTGAGTTTGATCCGACAGCTCCATCATTTTTCTATCTAGATTTTACGATTGACACAGGTGCGGCAGATGCGCGGCGCCAGCCACCCACTGCACCTGCATACTGCCAGCCAAGTAAGCTCGCGAACCGTTCTCCGAATAGAGGTTTCCACGCACTCTCATGTTTTCCTGACCCCCATTCTTCCCGCGCGAAGGAACGTTCTCACCGAGCGCAGGGGGGAACGTTGCTCTCCGTCTATTTTTCAAACAAAAAATCTGCGTTCAAAAGCCATATGTCCCCGTGGAGCACCTGCCCGCCAAAGCTTCAAAGGCAGCCGCTCACTGCCTCCCGAGGGTTCCCGCCGCAAAGTTCTCCGATTACACGCGGCCAAAATCTGGTTCGCTCCTCGCTTTCCTCTTTCCGAACGTCGCTGAGCATAATGCACTTCATTCGACGTTTTGCACTTGCTCGCGAATGCTTTCGAGCTCAGTTTTAAATTTCACCACCAGTCCGGCAATTTGCGCGTCATTTGCTTTCGAGCCGATCGTATTTATTTCCCGGAACATTTCCTGACAAATGAAATCCAGGGCTCTGCCGACCGGTTCTCGATCCTGAAGCAGTTTCGCGGCCTGCTGGAGATGACTTTCCAAACGTACCGTTTCCTCCGAAATATCCGACCGGTCCGCGAAAATGACAATTTCTTTTAGCAACTGGGGATCCCGTTCCTCGGCGGATATGCCTAACGCCTTCAACCGTTCCCTGAGCGCAGCTATGTAGTTTCGCGTAACGTGCGGAGCCAACTTCTTTATTTCACGAACTATGCCCCTCAGCATCAGCAGTCGTCGCTCTAAATCCTTCTGCAGCGCAGCGCCTTCTCTTTGCTTCATGGCAATGAGCTGCCGCAGTGCTGCGCGCAGAGCCCGCGCCAGAGGTCGCCAGACCCGTTGCGGTTCTTCACCAACGTCGTCATAACGCAAAACTTCGGGCAAATTCAGCAGCGATGATCCTGCAAAATTGTCGGCCAGTTTCAGGCGTCGGGCGGTCTTGCGCAACGCGCGTATCCATGCAGCCGCCGCCCCCTCATCCACCACGATCCCCCTCCGCCTTCCGAGAGCCGTAATCTTCGTTTTCACCACAGCAGTTACACAACCACGGCAAAGCTTCTCATGAAGCATGGCCGTAATCGGCGCCTCCAGCGAAAACAGTGTCCTGGGGAGACTCACGCGAACATCAAACTGTTTCCGATTCAAGGAACTCAATTCGACTTCCACTTTAACTCCTGCCGCCGCAGCCGTGCCGCGGCCGTATCCAGTCATGCTCCTCAGTGGCATGGCATTTTATCCCCCGCTTGTGCGATCAAACCCGGCGCGGCAGATGCTCGCTGCGCGACGCTGCCCTGCATCTGCATGCTGCCGACGCCTCGCAATATAGCTAATCCCGCACTCCATCCAACCCCGCCGCAGCCCTCTGTGGTTTCCCCTGTCCTCTTTGCGGCCTGGCATCCTGGCAAGATTCTTTCTTTTTTCGAACTTGTGCTTGTGATTCACCCCAGATTTTACCATTGGCCAAAACAGGCAAGATGCAAGGCGCGGGAGGTGAAGGTGTATGCGCATACTGCGAACCTCCCGCAACGCAGCAGAATGCCCGTTTTCGACAATCCTGAAGGGTTTGAGATTTGCTGCTTTTCTCTTCAGAAGTGGCTTTCACATTTCGGTGCAAAAGATGGGCAACTGCATTGCATTTCAACTTGTTTGCGCGCAGCACGATACAAATACCTGCCAATTCTCAAACGCAAAATCTGGGTTCAAACCACGTCGTATCGGAACAACCAAGTTTTTCAACACGTTATTCAAACCCACCCTTTCTTAAACACAAGAATCAGGATTTGTTTTCCTCACTTGCTTTCCGGCGCGTCCGCCCCGTGCTCTTGAGGCCTCCCTTTGCGGGCTGCCATCCTCAAGTAAGCGTCAATAAACGGGTGGATCTCGCCATCCAAGACGGCCTGGACGTTACCGGTCTCATAGCCACTGCGATGGTCTTTAACAAGAGTATAAGGTTGCAAAACATACGAGCGAATCTGATTCCCCCACGCAATTTCGCCCTTGGCCCCATAGAACTTCTCCAATTCCTTCCTCTTTTGGTCCTGGATATACTCGTATAGTCTCGCCCGCAGGATCTTCATAGCCTTGGTCTTGTTTTTATGCTGCGAACGCTCTGCCTGACAGGAAACAACAATTCCTGTCGGCAGATGCGTTATGCGTACTGCCGAATCGGTGCGATTAACATGCTGACCGCCAGCCCCGCTTGAACGGTAAGTGTCAATGCGCAGGTCTTCTTCCCGCAGATCAAGTTCGATGTCGTCTTCCACCTCCGCGACAACATCAAGGGCCGCAAAAGACGTGTGCCGCCGCTTGTTGGCATCGAACGGGCTGATTCTCACCAAACGGTGAACGCCTCGTTCACACTTCATGTAGCCGTACGCGTATGGCCCAGTCACAGCAAATGTAACGTGCCGGACACCGGCTTCTTCTCCGGGCTGGTAATCCATGATCTCCACGCCAAACCCCCGCGCCTCACAGTAACGGCGATACATGCGCAACAGCATCGCCGTCCAGTCGCACGATTCCGTGCCGCCAGCCCCGGCATGCAACGTAAGGTAGGCGTTGCGCGCGTCAAGGGGACCGTTCATAAGCGACTGGAACTCAAGTGCCTGAAAAGAAGTTTCAGCCTCCATCAGGATGCGATCAGCCTCTCTGAGCGCCTCCTGGACATGAGACTCATCGCGCTCCTCTTCCGCCAGAGCGATCATAACTTGGGCATCCTCGACCTTCTTCTCAAGAGCCCGAAAAGGCTGCACAACCGCGCGATGCTCGTTGACCTCTTCAATCACCGCTTTAGCATTGTTCTGGTCGTTCCAGAAAGTCTTGGCCGCAGCTAATTCTTCGAGTTCCCCGAGACGTCGAGACCGGTTTTCGATGTCAAAGATAACCTCGCATTTCAGCGAGCCGGCTCAGCAACGTCTCCAACCTGGCTCTGATTTCATCCAGCATTCTCGTGGCTCCTTTGCAGCATAGATTTTGCGACTGGCCCGAGTGCGGCCGACGATGTCCGGCGCGCGACGTGCCGTTGTTATCCATTCTCGGACGCAAAATCCGCGTTAAACATTCAGAACATCACAGTTTACACATTTCAATTCGCAACGCAATGCATGACCGGAATGGAAGGCAACAGCGCGCCATTGCTCAGGTGGGCGACAATCGGACGCGACCCATCACCACGGCCAACAAAGCAGCGACAGCTCCGAGGGAGCAGGGCAAGGCAAAGGGCATATCGCCAAACCGTGTATAGAAAGTTGGCGGCCTGTCGTTCAGAGGCACATGCACCTCCTCGACGCGCCATTGGGTTGCCGTCGCCGCCCCTTGTTTGAGCAGTTCCAAAGTTGTCGCGTCGATTTCTCCCTTCCAATCAATAAAGCAACTTATGCCGAGATTCGCACAACGCGCCGCCACCACCCGATTCTCAACGCAGCGAAAGACACAGTGGCTCATATGCTGAACAGCCGCGGCTGACCCCTCAAACCACGCGTCATTGGTTTGATTAATAAGCAGCCTCGCGCCGTTTCTCACCGCATCCCGAGCCAGCCACGAGATGGTGTCCTCAAAACAAATGAGGACGGAAAAAGGCAGAGCAGCTCTTTGTAACTCATCCTTGGCCGAAGAATCTCGCAGGCGCAGTGGCACCGTGCCGCTGCCATCTGTCGCCCTTTCTTCGGCCAGTGCCGAATCCTCTCCGCCGACCGCCAACACAAACACCGTGCTGGTTGTTCCGGGCGTGCAACTGAATCCCAAAGGGGCAAATCGGCCAAGCAAAGGAAAGGCCCGCTCGAGGGGAATATATTCGCCAAATGGCACCAGATGCCGCTTGCGATACCACCCAAGAATTTCACCATTCCCGCCAACCAGAAAAGAACTGTTGTACCACCGCAGACTGTCCCCCATGCCCTCTGCCTCCATACTCCCGACAAGAATCGGCCCTACGTCTTCAACAAGTGCATGGACAAACGCCAGCGTACCGGTGTCAGACAGCAGACAATACGGCACAGCCGTTTCCGGCCAAACCACCAGATCTGGTTCTAGCGACTTCACGTTGCGCGTGAGGTCGGCCAACCGACTGTAGATCTCGTCCAAATGTTCCTGACTCCATTTTTGAACCTGCGGAACAGCGGGTTGTATCAGGGCCAAACGCGCCCGTGTCCATGCCACATCGTTTTCAGCCTCCAGGCGGATTGTCTTCCGGGCACCCCAAAAGAGGCAGGTACAGCACACGGCTACCGCCAGCATAAGTTCGAGATGATGTTTGGGCACAGGGACCCCGCGAAAGCGAGCCACAAACTTGAGGATTGTCAGGGCTACCCCGGTATTCATCAGCATGATCACAAAAGAAACTGCGTAAACCCCCCCGAATTCAGCCACTTGAATAATAGCCAAATTGCGAAACTGGCTGACCCCCAGAGCATTCCAACTGAACCCCGTAAAAAGGGTCGCCCGTAAATATTCGAAGCCGACCCACAACAAAGGGACCAGAACAAGCCAGGCCACATTCCACAACGTGCCCGCGTCTTTGCGATCAGCTTCGGCGCTGCCGCACTCTGAAATTTCGGCCATGGTTCCCGACGTTACCCGGCTCGGAACAATGCGCCTGCTCAGCCCGGCAACGACCATGGCAAAGGCTCCGGTGTAAGCCGCACAATAAGCGGACAACAGTACCCAGCCCGTAACAACTGCCGGCAGATAGCCTCCACTTTGGGATAGCCGCAGCAGCCAGATGAGATTAAGGCTCCAAAATACGGCTCCACTGGCCCAACCCCACCACCAGGCCTGCAGGGGGTCGCTACATCTCGCCAGAATGATTAAAGGAACGAAAGCGAACCACGCGACTTGTGCCTGGCCCGCGGGTGGAAACGATACTGCCAGCAGAAGCCCCGTCAAAACAGCAGCGAGACCTCGGCCAACTCGACCTCTCCAGGGATTGTAAACCGTCGCCATCGCCACGATTGCTCTCTGAGGCTGAACGCAGCGCCTCAATGGCGCCTCAAGCTCCGCAGCATTTTTTGTATTTTTTGCCGCTTCCGCACGGGCAAGGGTCGTTACGTCCGACCTTCGGCCCATCACGGCGCACAGTCCTTGCCCCCGCGCCTCCGTCTCTCCCCATCACGGCCTCGACGGTTGCATCCACCGAGGCACCTGGACGCAAACCCACCACCGGACTACCCTGCTTTTCGAGCTTCGCGCTTCCCTTGCCAAGCAGCGCCACCTCCTCGTGAATCAACGCTTGCGGCATAGCCGCAACCAACGAGCGTGCGGCCCGCGCTGTCGTTGTGGCACGAAACACGGCAGTGACAATAGCCTCCTTGATGGTGCTCATCAGATTCTCGAACATCGCAAAGGCTTCGCGCTTGTATTCTACCAGGGGGTCCTGTTGTCCATACGCCCGAAGCCCGACCCCTTGGCGAAGCGCATCCATGGCCCGCAAGTAGTCCTGCCAGTGAGTATCAATGCAGTTAAGCATTACGTGACGTTCCAGCATGCTCACGAGCTTCGGATCCTCGAGACTCACCTTCAACTCGTAAGCGCGGCGTACCCGTTGAAAGAGCTCTTCGCTTACCGCCTCCACATCCTCGATCTTCGCCTTGATATCCTCCTCCGCAATCGCTATCGGGAACGTCAATCGGAACCAGTCCAACAACTGCTTGGTGCGCTCCTCCGGATCGCCAGCCAAGCTTTCCACGCGACTGACAATCACGTCGTTGAAGACATCGTAAATTTGACTGCGCACGTTCTCGCTGCGAACGATGCTTCCGCGAAATGAATAGACTATTTCGCGCTGCTTATTCATGACGTCGTCGTACTCAAGCGTTCGCTTGCGGATGGCGAAGTTTTGCTGTTCAACTCGGCGTTGCGCATTTTCAATGGAACGGTTGAGCCAGCGATGTTCCAGTTGCTGTCCCTCTTCAAGGCCAAGTTTTGTCATGATATTGGCAATGCGATCCGAGCCGAAAAGCCGCATCAAGTCGTCTTCCAGCGAAACATAGAACCGGGAAGATCCAGGGTCGCCCTGCCGGGCGCAACGTCCCCGCAACTGCCTGTCAATCCGCCGCGCCTCGTGACGTTCCGATCCGATGACGTGCAGCCCGCAAGGCCGCTCCAGCAGCATCTGACGCAGCGTCTTTCCATTGATCCGGTCGTCCAAGGTTAGATTCGACCCGATAATCTTGCGATCGAGCCACACCACATCCTCGCCGAGCTTGATATCCGTTCCACGTCCCGCCATGTTCGTGGCGATCGTAACCGCGCCCTTCTGGCCGGCGAGCCGCACTATATCGGCTTCCCGCTCATGGTTTTTCGCGTTCAGAACATTGTGAGGGATGTGTGCGCGCTTGAGCATCCGGCTCAAAATCTCAGAGGTGTCAACGCTGACGGTTCCCACCAGCACCGGCTGACCGCGCTGATAGCACTCGGCGATTTCATCAATGATCGCCTTGTACTTTTCGCGTTGCGTCTTGTACACCACGTCGTTGTAATCAATTCGGCGCACCGGCCGGTTGGTCGGAATCACCACCACATCCAGCTTGTAAATGTCGTGAAACTCACTCGCCTCAGTCTCGGCCGTGCCCGTCATCCCCGCCAGCTTTTCGTACATGCGGAAGTAGTTCTGAATGGTAATGGTGGCCAGCGTCTGAGTTTCCTGTTCAATCTTCACGCCTTCCTTGGCTTCGATGGCCTGATGCAGACCGTCACTCCAACGGCGTCCCGGAAGAATGCGTCCGGTGAACTCGTCAACAATCAACACCTGATTGTTCTGGACGACATATTCGACATCCTTCTCGTAGAGGCAGTAGGCGCGGATCAGTTGATCCACGTTGTGAATCCGCTCGCTCTTCTCTGCATACGCGTCGTGAATCCTCTGGCGCCGCCGCGTTTTTTCTTCATCTGAAAGGGAACTATCAGCCTCCAGCTCGGCTATGGCCGAGACCAGGTCCGGCAGCACATATGCATCCGGATCACCCGGGCTCATTTCTTCACAGCCCTTTTCGGTGAGGCTGGCGTCATGGCCACGTTCGTCAATCGTGAAATAGAGTTCTTCCCGCAAAGCGCGGGCCTGTTCCTTGCGCATGTCGGTGAGCATGGCATTCTGAATCTGTTCGAAAAGTCGCCGCGTGCTGGGGTTTTCCAACAGATGCAACAACTGCTTGTGCTTAGGCATCCCCTGATGCACCTGATAAAGTTTCAATTGCGCCGTCTCGGTATCGCCTCGCTCCAGAGCCTCTTTGGCCTCCTGGATAAGCCGGTTGCACAAAGCGTGCTGCTTTTTAACCAGATGCTCGACCCTGGGCTTGAGTTCAAAATATTGATGGGTGGACGAAGGCGCCGGACCGGAAATAATCAACGGCGTGCGGGCCTCATCAATCAGGATACTATCCACCTCGTCAATAATCGCGTAAAAATGCCCACGCTGAACTTGCGCTTCAGGATCATAGGCCATTCCATTGTCGCGCAGGTAATCAAACCCGAACTCGCTGTTGGTGCCGTAAGTGATATCTTGGGCATACTGTGCCCGGCGCTCAACATGGTCCATCTGATTCTGAATGCATCCAACCGTCACGCCCAGAAATCTGAAAAGAAGCCCCATCCATTGCGAGTCACGACGCGCAAGATAGTCATTCACCGTGACCAGATGAACATTCCGGCCCAACAGGGAGTTAAGATACAAAGGCATTGTCGCCACCAACGTCTTACCTTCGCCCGTGGCCATCTCCGCGATCTTGCCCTCGTGCAGAACAATCGCTCCCATTAACTGCACATCGAAGGGCACCATGTCCCAGCGTACTTCATGACCGCAGACCTCCACCGTAGCGCCCACAAGACGCCGACAGGCATTCTTTACCACCGCAAACGCCTCCGGTAACAGCGGGTCCAGTACGCTGTCATAAATAGCCTTGATTTTTGCTTTGATCTGTGACCGTTCTCTGTCGTCGATCGTTGCCAACAGCGACGACTGAAGATCCGCGATCTGCTTTTCAAGACCCGCCTCCATTTGCTGGCGGATACGCTCTTTGAACTCGGCAGTCTTTGCCTGCAATTGTGCGTCGGTCAGCAACTGATATTGCTTCTCTATACGGTTGATCTCTTCAACAACCGGTTTCAACCGACGCAGATCACGCTCGCGCTTTGTCCGAAATAGTTTTTGAAACAAGCGATTCATCAAACTAACGACTCCGTCATCATCGCTCCCCACCGCCCCGCCCGCCATCGGCCAGCATGGACATCTCCGAAAATCACCGCGGCGGAGCCCAACATGCCTTTTGCGGCCTGTCCATGCCAGTGAAACTGTGTTTTACCGATCAGACCCCGTCCCACACATATTGCAGCACACAGTGCTTGCCAACTTCCCGAGCGGCATCCAGCGCCCTTACAACAAACTCCTGCGCGGCTTTTACCGCATCCGGCAAATCCGCTCCCCGCGCCAACCAGGCTGCTATGGCGGCCGAAAAAGTGCAACCCGTGCCGTGCGTCTTAGCAAGCGCCACTCGGCACGCCCGAAAACGGAAGATTTTCCCCCGCTGACAGAGAACATCCACCACTTCCTCCCGCTGAGGCCTGCGACCGCGACGCTTGTGACCAGGCGACACGCTTTCGCCCGTCACACAAGAATGCGACAGATGGCCTCCCTTTACCACACACGCTGTCCCAAATCTCTCGCTGAGTTCCCTAGCAGCTCGCTCTTGTGCCTCCAGCGACTCAATATTCCGGCCCCACAAGCATTCGGCTTCCGCCCGGTTCGGAGTGATCACTGTCGCCAACGGAATCAACGATCTGCAGAGTTCAGCCACGGCGTCGGGCTGAAGCAGACGGGCCCCCGAGCCAGCCACCATCACCGGATCGACCACTACATGCCGAATCCCCGTTTTGGCCAGCGTCAGCGAGACCGCACGTATGATGCGGGCCGAATACAACATGCCCGTTTTGACAGCACTCACAGGAAAACTGTCAACCACTGTCCGAATCTGCAGAGACACCATCTGGGGATCAACCGGCTGAATACCGGCCACACGCTCGGGGTTCTGCGCCGTAATGGTCGTAATCGCGCTAACGCCATAAACGCCCAGGGCCGCAAAAGTCTTCAGGTCAGCCTGAATACCAGCGCCGCCCCCCGAGTCCGAGCCCGCTATGGTCAGCGCCACAGGGGTCGAGCCCTCCCGCTCGCCCCGGCCTGCTTGAATTATGCCAACAGTTCCGGCAATGCGTTTGCGCGTTTTCCCGCTTGCCATCATCTGCTCCGCTTCCAGCGAACCTGGCCTGCGCGCGCCAATGCCCGCGCTTCAACGCTTTGGATTTCCGCGTAACCTTGGGAACTGTGCGGATTAAGTCCGCTGCTCGCCTCCATGGACGAGTCGGCCGGATTGTAAAGCGAAGCGGGGCAATCCGTCAGACTATGAAACTGAATGTTACCCTTGTAAAGCCCAACCGTCACCGTGCCTGTCGCGAATTCCGCAAAGACGTCAATCGCCGCCATGGCGGCCCGCGTCGCCGGATCAAATAGCCGCCCATCATAGATTTGCCGCGCAACCAGTTTTGACAGATACTGAAACAGCTCCGTCGCCCGCCGATCCATTGTCGCCTGGTAGACTTGAGCCAGACAGTATCCCAGCAACTCCATGCCCGGCGCCTCGTATACTCCCCGGCTCTTGGTCCCGATAATGCGATTTTCTAACGCGTTCTTTATGCCCACCCCGTTGCGGCCCGCGATTTGATTAGCCAGTTGCATGGCCTGCAGCGGACCTACTCTCCGCCCATTGATCATGATCGCCCGCCCTTTTTCAAACCTGACGGTAAACCGCTCGACTTTGCCGGGAGCGTCTTGAGGCCAGACTCCCATTTGCGGCTTCACGATCGTGCACGGCGTCTGCAAACTCTCCAGGTCTTCAGCTTCGTACGAAATGCCCGCCAGATTCGCATCCGTGGAATAGCGCTTCCTCCCCGGTGTTATCTCCTCAATGCCACAACGTATCAGATACTCAGCCATTTGCTTCCGTCCCGGAAACTCGGCAAGTAAATCCGGATCCCTCCAGGGAGCGTACACTTTCATGGTCGGATCCAGCACATTCGTATAGCGCTCGAAACGCATTTGGTCGTTGCCGCGTCCCGTAGCACCATGCGCCAGTACGGTGATTCCGCGCTTTTTCATCTCCGGAATCAGCCCGCGCACCGTCACGGCCCGGCCAAGTCCCGTCGAATTCCAGTAGCCGCCGTCATACATCGCCTGGGCTTTGATGGCTTCAAAACACGCTTCCGCCATCGCATCGCGCAGATCCACAATCACGGTCTTCACCCCGCACGGTGCCATGCGTCTCGCCACATTGCGGATATCCTTTTCGTCCGGCTGCCCCAGATTCGCCGTAAAGCAAGTAACATCTATGCCCAAGTCCACAAGCTTCTTGGCAATGGTTCGGCTGTCTAAACCGCCTGAAACACAAAGCCCCACCTTTTCGTTTTTCAGTTCGCACCATCTCATTTGCTGCACACCCTCCAGACACGTGCCCGGCACCACTGACACTTATACTCTTAAACATGAGGTCTTAAACACCGCTCAAGCGCCCGGCATGTCGGGCAGGCACAACTTACCCCTAGCCGGCACGAACCAAACAGGCGGCATCGCCTGCACTGTCGGACTCAGATTTGCGATTGGTCTGCGTGCGGCAGACGCGAGGCGCGCACCGCGGCGCTGTATCTCCACAACTGCCAGTGAGGCAAGTTTCGGAACCATCTCCAAATCAACTTTTTTAAGCCTCGTAACGTTCTCCACCAGCCCCGATCTCCCCCATGTGCAGAACGTTCTCCCCGAGCGAAGCGATGGGGAACATTGCTCTCCGTCGATTTCTCAAACGCACCAACCAGGTCTGAAAAAAAGCAACGTCGGCGACACGCTGCCCGACAGTGTCCGATACTTCTGCCAGCACACGATTCTGCCCCCGATCCAGCCGTCCTCCGTCCTTCTCGCCGTGCCAGGGCTCATGGAGTCACTTTTCAGGCCTCGGCACCCGCCTCGCTTTCCTCTGGTTTGATACCGTGCATCTCGGCCAGACAGTCGTTGGCTATATCCAGTGCCTCTTCGATCTCCTCATCCTTAACATTCAGAGGTGGTAACAGCCTGACCACTTTTTCTGCCGTGGCAAGCGTTAACAGACCCATCTCGGCCATAGCTTGCACAAGAGGTTTAGCATCCTGATCAAGCACCATGCCGAGCATCAGTCCACGACCACGTACAGCCTTCACATGCTCATATTTGCCCACAAAGGCGCTCAATCCGCTCTTGAGCTTCTCACCCGCAACTTTTGCGCGCTCCAACAGACCTTCCTGCTCGATGACCCGGATGGTCGCCAAAGCCGCCGCGCAAGCAAGCGGTCCGCCCCCAAAGGTGCTGGCATGCATCCCCGGTTGAAACACATCAGCCAGCTTAGGGCTGCTCACCGCTACACCGATCGGGAACCCATTGGCCAGGCCTTTGGCGAGAGAAAAAGCGTCAGGCCTGATGCCCGAGGCTTGATATCCAAACCACTGGCCACTGCGACCCAAGCCGCACTGCACCTCGTCGCACAACATTAATAACTCCTTCTCATCGCACAGCGCCCGCACACCACGCATGAACTCGTCAGTGGCTTCAATCACGCCACCCTCGCCTTGAATGGCTTCCACCATGACTGCCACAGTCTTTTCGTTGACAAGCTCCGCCACTGACTCAATACGATTGAACTCTGCGTACCGGAATCCTTCCGGCAACGGTTCAAAGCCCTTCTGAATTTTGCTCTGCCCAGTCGCCGCCGCCGTCGCCAGAGTGCGTCCATGAAATGAATTTTTCATGGTGATGATTTCGTACCTGCCGCGCTCGTGCCCCCAGAGTCGTGCGAGTTTGATCAGACATTCGTTGGCTTCCGCTCCCGAGTTCGCGAAGAAACACTTTCCACCCAGGCTCAAATCAGAAAGTTTCTGGGCCAGACGCGCCTGATTTTCGTTGTAAAAAAGGTTGGAAACATGCCCCAACGTCTGCGCCTGGCGACAGATAGCCTCCACAACCGCTGGATGCGCGTGTCCCAAGGGCAAAACTGCAATTCCTCCCGTGAAATCCAGATACACCTTCCCGTCCGCGTCCCACACCTTGGTGCCCTTGCCCCGCACAAGCACGCGGCTCTGCGAATAGGTCGGCATCACATAACGGTTGTACAATGCAATTATTTCTTCACTCTTGCTCATCCTGCACTATCTCCGTTCCCACGCCTTTGTCCGTGAATATTTCCAACAACAACGAATGCGGCATTCTTCCATCAATAATATGAATCTTCCGCACGCCCGCCTTCAAAGCTTCGACGCCGCTGGTGACTTTCGGTAACATACCTCCATCAATAACCCCCTCCCTGATCAGTTCTTCCACTTCCCCGATCTTCAATGTGGACATGATTGAGTCCGGATCATCAGCATTACGCAACAAACCTGGCACGTCCGTAATATACGCCAATTTGCGCGCTTTCAATGCCGCAGCCAAAGCCGCCGCAGCCGTGTCGGCATTCACGTTGTGCAGTTTGCCGTCGGGCCCTATTCCCAGCGGTGTGATCACAGGAACGGCTCCCTCCTCCAGCACGGCCTGAACCCGCGCCCTGTTAACCTCTCCAGGCTCGCCCACGAACCCCCAATCCAAACACTCCCCGGTTTCGAGATCGATTTCCTGTTTACGAATCACCTTGAACACTTCTTGTCCCAAAATTCCTCGGGCCCGTGCCCCCAGCCGCTCCAGAGTAGCCACGATCTCAGGATTAATTTCTTTGTTGACCACCTCTTCTACTACTTTGATAGCCTCTTCCGACGTGACCCGGAGCCCCTTGACGAATTTACCTTCGATCCCGCGCTCTTTCATGCGGCGCGTAATGGCCTTGCCGCCGCCATGCACAATCACCGGCCGCATTCCCACGCACGCCATGAACGTTATATCCGCTAAAACCCCTTCGGCTCGCGCCTTATCTTCCATCGCGCTGCCCCCAAATTTTACCACAATCACCGCCCCCCGAAACTCTTGAATGTACGGCAGCGCTTCAATAAGAACATCAGCCTTCTCGATCAGTTTCTGCATCGGTCAGCGTCTCCCCACGCCCCAATCTTGCTCATGTGTGGTAACGTCCTGCCAGCCCACCAGTCGTCACTTCCAGCAGCCCCGTAGTCTCATCACAGTGTTTACCAACATGTTATACAACCAGACCATTTCTGAAACGCGAAGTCGTGGTCAAACTCAAAAGCTGGAGCTACGTCATGTAAGCCGCGTTGATTTTGACATATTCCTCGCTGCAATCGCACGTGTAAACAGTATGCTTCCAACTACCTAATCCCAAATCAATCTCAATCGAAAAAGACCTCTTAGCCAAGATTTTTTCAAGTGTTTTCAAGGCAAACTTGGGAGCTTTCTGGCCCCCGCGAACGGCCAACTTCCCAGCAAACCTTATGTCTATCTTCTCCTCCCGTACCGCAGCCCCCGAGTATCCAACCGCTGCTATAATCCGCCCCCAGTTTGGATCACCCCCGTACCACGAAGTCTTCACAAGCAACGAATTGCCAACCGCCCGGGCCACCTTCCGAGCGTCTGCCTCGGATTTGGCTCCTTTCACAGTCACTGTAACAAACTTTGTTGCTCCCTCGCCATCCTTGACTATCTTGAAAGCCAAGCCAAGGGTCACCGCCTCAACCGCAGCCTGAAAAGTTCTCCACTCGGCGTGGCCAGGCGTCAGCAGACGGTTGCCAGCCAACCCGTTGGCCAACAAAATCACAGTGTCGTTTGTGCTCATGTCACCATCCACCGTGATTCTGTTGAAACTGCCAGCCACAGCACGCTGCAGGCAGGTCTGCAATGCTCGGCGTTCCACTGCCGCATCGGTAGTCAGGAATGCCAGCATCGTCGCCATGTTGGGGCTGATCATTCCCGCGCCTTTAGCCATACCGCCCACACGTACCCGCCGCCCGTCAATCAGCACTTCCACCGCCACTTCCTTGGGCCTTGTGTCCGTGGTCATTATGGCCCTGGCAGCAGTGGCCCCCCCCGCCCGTGATAACTTCGCAGCCGCCAGTTTGATTCCCTTTTCGATCTTGTCCATCGGCAACGGCTTTCCAATTGTGCCTGTCGAACAGACCAGCACAGCCTCGGCCGGCACGCCCAGTTCGGCCGCAGCGATTTCAGCCGTACGGCGTGCATCCTGCAGCCCACGTGGTCCGGTGCACGCGTTCGCGCTGCCGCTGTTCACAACGATCGCTCCCGCCATCCCGCTGCGTTTCAGACGCTCCTGACAAAGCCGCACCGGCGCCGCCTTGACTTTGTTCGTCGTAAACGTTCCTGCCGCGACGGCCGGTGGCTCCGAAACGATCAATGCCAGGTCGGGCTTCGAAGCCTTGATCCCGGCATGGACGCCTGCGGCTTTAAAGCCGCGCGCCGCTGTTACCCCTCCAGTAATATACCTCAACCGCATCCCCACCTCTCCTGAACCCAGATTTTGCAATCAGTCCGCGTGCGGCAGATACGCAGCGTGTGACGCGCCGCTGTATCTTCATGCTGCCAGCAAAGTAACTTTTGGAACCACTTCCAAATCAACTTCCCCCGGGTGCAGTAACTTTCTTCCCAAGCGAAGCGAGCGACAACGTTGTTCTTCAGCCAATCCCCAGCGGTTTGCTTCTCCTCCAGAACTCACGCAGAGGCCTCGCCCTACCGTTTGCCTGGATGGGCTAGCCTCTCTGTCTGCCTCGCCTTGGCGACAGGCAGGCGGTGGCGCCGTGAACGCCATGTTTTCCAGCATGGTATTCAAACCGGCCATTACTGAAACGCAAAATCTGCGCTGAAACGATCTGCAACTATCCCCGATCATGATCGCAAAGTCGAACAGAAAATAAGTCCTGCCCTCACCATCCTGTTCCCGTTCCGATTCCCAGCAGCCAGTATTCCCGATCTCTTCCCGCATCAGGCCATACATAGCGGACCATCAATTCCAGGAGTCGTACCCGGCTTGACAACCAAAACCTGATTCCTCCCTCAGCATGCGCCGCCCAGTAGGAGCACCCACGATTCTCATCAGTGTTAATGCCAGCGTCTCTTTCAGAGCCCGACCACACGAGATTGTAACCACCGCCCGCGCCTGCGAACGGTGCGGCGCGCCAGTGCGGCATGATTCTTACGGTCAACCCCAAACCGCTGTAAAACGCATCCTCAATTCCGTTGGAAAACAGCGATAAATTGTAATCCCCAAATACCGGCGTCCCCACGAGCCACGTTCCAAACCCGAAGGCAACGCCGTAAATTTCATGCTGCGGGCCGCATAAAACTGAAAAACTCGCGCCCGCCGGCTCCTCATACCTCTCGCCGTCGAAATCCCATAGATCGCCCCTACCACCAAATATTGTCAGTCCTAACGCTGTAAGGACCGGCAGAGCTATGCTTCCACGACGCATGCTCGCCATGCTAAACTTCCAACCCAACTCGGTCAGCCAAAAAATGCTGGCTTCACCTCGCTTTGATGAGTTACCGTTGTAACCGTCAAGTTCGGTATCGACTTTCACTCCTATCAGGGACTTAACAATGACCAATGAGAAAAAGAAATACTGGGTCGGGTTCGATCTTGGCGCGACGAAACTGTTAGCGGTTGTTTTCAATGACGAACTGGAGATTGTGGCCGAGCGGCGGCGTAAAACCAAGGCCGCCGAAGGCCTTGCGGCCGGTTTCAAGCGCATCCGCGAAACGATTGAACAGGCCCTGGATGCGGCGCACATTTCCACTGCCGATGTTGCCGGCATAGGCGTTGGATCGACCGGCCCTTTGGACCTGGACAAAGGCATCATCCTGGAAACACCCAATCTTGGGTGGGGAGAAACCCCGCTCAAAGCAACCCTTGAAAAGGCTTTCGATTGTCCGGTGATCGTGCTGAACGATGTTGACGCCGGAACTTACGGCGAATACCGCCGCGGCGCTGCCATGCAGGCCCGTTGCGTAGTGGGTATTTTCCCCGGCACCGGCATCGGGGGCGGATGCGTGTATGAAGGCAAAATCATCAGGGGCAGACGCAACTCCTGTTTCGAAATAGGCCACATCCAAGTGCTTCCTAACGGCCCCCTCTGCGGTTGCGGACAGCGCGGCTGCCTCGAAGCCGTCGCCAGCCGCCTCGCCATTTCGGCGGCAGTCGCCGCCGCGGCTTATCGCGGGGCCGCCCCGACCATCCTCAAGAATGCCGGCACGGACCTGGCCGAAGTACGCAGTTCTGTTCTGTCGGCGGCTATTGAGGCCGGCGATAAAACCGTTGAAGAAATTGTCCGCGACGCCGCACGCTGGTTGGGAATAGGAGCGGCTGCCGCCGTCAACTTGCTGGCGCCGGATGTCATCGTTCTGGGCGGCGGTTTGGTCGAGGCCATGCCCAACATCTTCGCCGATGAAGTCCGCAATGTGGCGCGTAAGCGGGCCATGCCGGCCTTCCGCGACGCCTTCAGGGTGACGGTGGCAAAACTGGGCGACTATGCGACCGCCTTGGGAGCCGCCGCCTGGGTCCAGACGGTTCTGTTGGCAGGCCATGACAAAAGGTAAGACAGGCTGTGCGCTCTACGACCGCTGATCGAAAAAATGACCAGTCCCGCGGCCGGACGGCCAACGCTCTGCCTGTGGCTGTGATCGAAATCGGCACTTCCTCGATCCGTCTGGCCGTGGCGGTCATTAAACCCGATAGAGGTTTTACTATCCTGGACTCTTTTCAAAAGGCCGTCACGCTTGGAAAAGACACGTTCACTAGAGGCTACATCGAGCCGGAAACAACGGAAGAGTGCGTACGTGTCCTGCGCGGGTTCCGCCGCTTGCTGCAGGAGTACGGAGTGGCCGACGAGCGCAACATTACCGCCGTAGCCTCCAGCGCAGTCCGTGAAGCTGCCAACCGCGATGCGTTTCTCGACCGCATTCTTATTGCGACCGGGCTGGACGTGCGCGTGATCGACCCGGCGGAAGTCAACCGTTACACGTACCTGGCCGTCCGTCCGGCTCTCGTAGCCGCGCCTTTCTGGAAACGTGCCGACACACTGGTGGTCGAGGTGGGCGGTGGCAGCACCGAGACGCTTCTCTTCCGCCGTGGTCGCGCGGAGGCGGCGCATTTATATCGCCTGGGTTCACTCCGGCTACGCCAAGAACTGGAGCAGGCAGGGAGCGGTCCCCGCATTTATGAAGTCGTCCAGAATCATGTGGATCGCACCGTCGCTCAAATTATCAGCAGCGTGGCACCCCTTCATTCACCGCGTCTTGTCGCGCTCGGGGCGGATGCCCGCTTTGCCGCTTCAAGACTGACGTCGATGCGAAACCGCCAAGAATTGACGCCGCTGGATGTTCGCGCTCTTTCGAAACTCACTGCAGCTGTTTTGAGGCTTTCGCCCGATGAGCTTGTTCGTCGGTACGAACTGCCCTATCCCGACGCGGAAACGCTCGGCCCGTCTCTCATGGTTTACACGAGGCTGGCACGCGCTTTGAAGCTGACCCGCCTCCTGGTAAGCGAAACCACTATCCGCAACGGAATCCTGGCGGAAATCGCGGCAGGCGGACGTTGGACCGAGGACTACCGGCGTCAGATAATCAACTCCGCTTTAGCGCTTGGCAGGCGTTACGCTGTGGACTCCAAGCATGCCCGTTACGTGGCGCGCTTATGCCAGCGCCTGTTTCACGTCATGAAAAAAGAACACGGCCTTGATCCGCGCAGCGAATTGATATTGACAATTGCCGCACTCCTGCACGAGTCCGGCGCCTACGTCAGCCGCAGCGCCCACCACAAACATTCGCTATACTTGATCCTCAACAGCGACTTGTTCGGATTGGGATCCGAAGACATTCTGCTCACTGCGCTCGTGGCGCGCTATCACCGGCGAGCCCATCCCCAGCCCACGCACGAATATTACGGACAGCTCGACCGGCCGGCAAGAATCAGAGTGCTGAAACTGGCCGCCCTCCTGCGCGTAGCTGACGCGCTGGATTCCGGCCACCTGCAAAGACTCCGCGAACTTGACATGACCCTGCAGGATAACCGCCTCATCATTCAAGCCGCCAATGCCGGAAGTCTCGCGGTCGAACAGCATCGTCTGCAGGAAAAAGCGTTGTTGTTCGAGCAGATTTACGGAACAAGGGTTGTGCTGCGCAGCACCTAGGAGCTGTCTTACCATGTCCCCGTCCCCGCCAATAAATTATTTCAACCGCGAATTGAGCTGGCTCGAGTTCAACCAACGCGTGCTGGAAGAAGCTGCCGATCCTGGCGTTCCGATGCTGGAGCGCTTGAGTTTTCTAGCGATCACTGCGTCAAACCTCGACGAATTCTTCATGGTGCGCGTCGGTGGTCTGGAGTTGATGATCGCGGAAAACATCACAGCGCGGTCGCCCGACGGCCTCACTCCGTCCGAACAACTTCGGCGCATCAACGCGCGGGTAGCCCAAATGCTCGCCGCCCAATACCGCTGTTATTTTCACGATCTGGAGCCGGAGCTCCGCCGCCAAAATATCTTTCACGTGACGCCGCGCGAATTTTCGACCAAACAGCAAGAGTACGCGTCCAAGTTTTTCGAGCAAAATGTTCTTTCGGTATTGACGCCGATCGGCATTCTTTCCGAACGCAAACCACCTGCGCTCCAGAATCTCAGTCTGAGCCTCGCCGTCCGCCTTGCTGCTGCCGAAGAAAAATCGTCAGAAGCGTTCGCGATAATCCCGCTCGGTTCCGGCTTGAGCCGGTTTGTCCCTTTGCCCACCGCCTCCGGCTACGCGTACACACTCATCGAAGAAATTGTTGCGGCGGGCGTCACCCGCTTTTTCCCGGGTCGCCGCGTCCTGGAATCTGCCGCCTTCCGCATCACCCGCAATGCGGATCTGACCGTGGAAGAGGATGACGCCGCCGACTTCATGGCCGAAATGGAAGCGGTTCTCACCCAACGCAAATTCAGCAACTGTGTGCGGTTGGAAGTGACGGCCACGGCCTCCCGACCCATGGAGCGCTGGTTGCGACAACTTCTCCAGGTGCGGCCCGCACACGTATACCGTATTAACGGGCCGCTCGACCTGTCGGCTTTTCGGCACCTCGCCGACCTGCAAGGGTTCGAACACCTCCGCTACCCTCCGTGGCAGCCGCAGCCGAACCCGCAACTTGATTCGCGGACCAGCATGTTTCGGCAACTGGCCCAAAAAAACGTGCTCTTGTCTCACCCTTACGATGCTTTCGATCCGGTAATCCGGCTTATCGAAGAGGCCGCCGAAGACCCTGATGTCCTCGCCATCAAACAAACGCTTTATCGGACCACACCCCAAAGTCCGATTGTGGCTGCCTTGTGCCGGGCCGCCGAATCAGGAAAGTACGTTACCGTCATCGTGGAACTCAGGGCACGCTTCAATGAGGCCCTCAATATCGAGTGGGCCCGCAAGCTGGAAGAAGCGGGCGCTCAGGTCATTTATGGCATTAAAGGACTGAAAACCCACGCGAAACTGTGCATTGTTGTTCGCCGCGAAGCGGGCGGGCTCGTCCGTTACTTGCACTTCAGCACCGGCAACTACAACGAAAAAACTGCGCGGCTCTATACCGACATAGGCTATCTGACTGCCGACGAGGAGCTTGGAACCGCGGCCTCCGCCTTCTTTAACGCCATCTCCGGATATTCGGAGCCGACCGATCTTGGCAGACTCGCGGCCGCACCGCTCGGCTTGCGCCGTAAATTGATGGAATTGATCGAATCGGAAATCCAACGCCGACGTAACGGTCAGCGCGGACTGATCATGGCCAAAATGAATTCTCTGGCCGATCCGGAAATTATTGCCGCGCTTTACCGGGCATCGCAGGCCGGTGTCAGCATCCTGCTGAACGTCCGCGGAATATGTTGTCTGCGGCCTGGCGTTCCTAATATCAGCGAAAACATTCGGGTGATCAGCATTGTTGACCGGTTTTTGGAACACAGCCGGATTTTTTATTTCCATCATGGCGGCGCCGGAAAGCTTTTCATCTCCAGCGCCGACTGGATGACCCGCAACCTCGACCGTCGTATCGAACTTATGGTGCCGATAGAAGATCGCAACTGCCGCCAAACCTTGTTGAATATTCTCCGCACATATTTCGCCGATACCGTAAAGGCGTGGGAGCTGAAAGCGGACGGTTCTTACGAGCGCGTACAGCCCCGTGGTCGCGCCCAGCGGCTGCGCAGCCAGGAAGCGCTGTGCCGCGAGGCGCTGGCGGCTGTCAATCGGACAAGCGCGCGACATCGCGCCGTTTTCGAGCCCCTGCGGCCGCCGGGTCAAGACAATTGACCGCGTGGCAGGTCCTCAGCCCCGGTGAAGTTGCGTGAAAAGAATGCCGACGATAACCGACTTGCGGAAGACGTATCGGGATGAGACGCTGCATTCGGACTACGTGGCGCAACTCGCCTTGCAATTGTTTGACAGCTTGCGAGGCCCGCTCGAATGTCCCCGGACTGACCGTCGTCTCCTCCAGGCGGCAGCGAAGTTGCACGATATCGGATTCGCAGTAGCCCCAACGTCACATCCGCTCACAGGAGCCAAACTCGTGCTTCAGCATGGTATCTGCGGTTTCGCGCCGGACGAGGTGCAAGCTATTGCCACGGCCATAGCATTGCATGGTTCCGCACGACTGCAATCCTCCAGCGGCGCGGGCCTTGCCCTGTGGCGCGCCCACGACCGCGCCACGCGTTTGGCTGCCATCCTGCGGGTCGCCGACGGCCTTGACCATGGCCATATTCAAGACGCAGTGATCAAGGACATTCAGTTCCGCGGCCATGCAGGAGTACATGTCTATGTCAGTAGCGTCGCTTACCCTAAAAATATCCCAAGCGCCAATAAGAAGGCGGATCTTTGGAATCATACTCTTCCGGTGCAGATTGAATTCAGGGCGCGGCATGCTCGCCGGCAAGAGATCCCCTATTTCTACGCGCTCAATAGCCAACTGAACGCGTGGGAAGTCTTCCGTCGTCTTCTCTGCATGCACTATCGCATGGCCGGAGACGCTTACAAGGCCGCTGTCAGTGGTGCCGATCATGCAGCGCTGCACGATTTGCGCGTGGGAATCCGGCGGTTTCGCACCACCCTGCAGTTATTCGAACCCCATCTACCCTCCTGTGCCAAAAAACTCGAACGCTCGCTCGCGCAGTTGTCCGCCCGGCTCGGGCCGTTTCGGGATTGGGAGGTGTGGGCGGATTTTCTTCGCTTACCGGAAGTCGCTGCGGAAATCGATTCGCTGCCCGCCGGAAAGAAATGGCGTCAGCGGGTGCTCAGTGTATCGGTTCTCAGGCAAGCTCATCTCAGACGGTTGTTGCGCAAACCGGACGTGCGTGCATGTTTCCGGCGCATGGCTTATTTCGCCAGGGTTAAGGCGCCCCTCCTCGCCGATCCAACGCAGCCTATTCCCGCCGTTAACGAACTGACGGCTGAACGGTTAAAACAACTCTGGCGGCGCATTTTGAAAGCGTCCCGGCTGACAAAAACAGCCCGACCGGAAGAAGTCCACCGCTTGCGCAAGCTGGCAAGAAAGGGGCGTTACTTGTGCGAGTTTACCGGTCCTGTCCTTGGCTCGCCTATTTCCAAGTGGGCAATTCTACTGAAGCGTCTGGCGGATACCCTCGGAGACTGGCACGATCTGCAGACACATGCCGCGCGCCTCGCGGATGAAAGAACCGATTACGCAAGGAAATTGCGCGCCATGCTTGCCCGCCGGCAGCGCAAGGTCCGGGCTGCTTACTCACGCCTTTTCGCTTTGTTGAACAAAAAATCGTTCCAAAAGAGAATCAAGAAAAGCTTGAAGAAACTGACCTAGCCCAAGTTCGACAGTAGAGCCGAGGAATCGTTGATTTTTCATGGCATGGAAAGTCGGAAAGGTTCGGAATAACGGCTTTGTGATTTCTGAACGTGCGTGTAGTGGAGACCAGCCGGTTGCCCGAGCATGCCTGAGGGCGCGATACTGCCGAGATGTTCTTGAGACGGAACCGGCGAAGGAAGGATGGCGTGAGCTACGAGTACTGGACGCTCGTGGAGTCCGTGCGCACGGCCCGCGGGCCACGGCAAAGAGTTGTAGCCACCTTGGGCAAGCTGCCGG
>Ga0209101_1000108_pt1 | contig 66781 bp, 49 predicted proteins | sample ConPoolayeCmetaG_FD_185481 | JGI IMG/M metagenome (GOLD analysis project Ga0209101, IMG submission 185481) | Hot spring microbial mat communities from California, USA to study Microbial Dark Matter (Phase II) - Cone Pool mat layer C metaG... ... | reverse complement strand
GATCCGGCCGGCGGTGATCCTGCGGAAGAACAGCCAGTCGAACCGTTCCGACCGTGGCGCGCTGACCCAGGCCGTGCTGATGAGCGTCTACCGCACGCTGCGGCTGCGTGGCCACGACCCGCTCGCCACGATCGCTGACGCCCTGCGCACCTACCTCCAAACCGGCCAACTCCCCCCGCTACCCGCCGCAAGCATTGCAAACGGGTGAAATATTACGGCGAATGCAATCTCCCGGCGTGATTCCGCAGAGGAGCGCTGTCGGGTCGAGTTGGATGCTTGTCTCCGAGACGCTGCGGACATCCTTGCCCCGCCGGCGACCGCGGGCCCACGCCCGCGGGTGATGCTCGACGTACCGTCGTAGGTGCCCTATGCAGATTTCGCTTCTCCTGGCGGGGGCCGCCGCGCTTGGAGTATTCGTGGTGGGGCTGGTATCGGGCAGCGCTCCCCCGTTGTGGGAGTACCTCCTCCTCGCCACCGGCATGCTCTGGCTCGCGGCAGGCATTCACTCGGCAGAGGCGAAGCGGCGCCGGATCACCGCGCGTGTGGTGCGTCTCCTGGTCCTCAGCGCGCTCAGCTTTTCACTGGCCGCGGTGGGAGCATGGATCATGCCGACGGATGCGCCTGGATGGATCGCCCTGCGTGTTGTGCGCTCCGCTGGCTACGCCTTGCTCGTCTGTGCACTGATATATCATCGCACGAAGGGGCCGAGAAAAGGGCACTGCATTGCCTGTGACTACAACCTGACCGGCAACGTGTCGGGGCGGTGTCCGGAGTGCGGGACGCCGATCGCGGCCGGGACGGAGGCGGCAGCGCCGCCGGGGCCGGCGGAGGTGAAGAGCACCGAGTAAACACGGCCGAGCGAGGTGCGATCTGGAACGCCGCGGGGGCCGCGCCGGGCCGCCCGGTCGTGCGCTGCCGTATGGGTCGGGACGGTTGTGCCCCTCGTCCGTGCCCGAACGCGGACGGGAGTGTCCCGCATTGCCGCGCGGGCTCCGTCAGGAGGGCGGTTTGCACGAGGCCCCTCGCTCCCGCTCGGCCTCGCATCCGGGCCGGCTCGCTGTCCGAGCCCCGGCTGCCAAGCCGGGGCCGGCGCCTCTGCGAGCAGCCTCGGCCGCGTCGGACGTCAGCGCCCCAGCTCGCGGCTCCGCCGGAACGCGGCCTCGACCGCGGCGACAATGTGGTCGAACACGCCCCGCTCGCTGAGGACGCTCATCGCGGCGGCGGTCGTGCCGCCCGGGGACGTCACCTTCGCCCGCAGAACCTCGGGCGGCTCGCCCGTCTCCAGCATCATGCGCGCCGCCCCCAGCGCGGTCTGCCGCGCGAGCAGGTTCGCGTACTGCGGCGTCAGGCCGATCCGCTTCCCGGCCTCGATCAACGCCTCCGTGAAGAAGTAGTAGTAGGCAGGCCCGGTACTGGACACGGCCGTCACCGCGTCCATCAGCGCCTCGTCGGCGATCGGCACGCTCTTGCCGCCCGCATCGAAGATGCGCTGCGCCCGCAGCAGGTCCGCTTCGCTCGCGTGTCGCCCGGCACATACGCCCGCCATGCCCGCGCCGACGTGCGACGCGAGATTCGGCATCACCCGCACTACCCGCGCCGGCACCTGCGGGAAGCACTCTTCCAGGGACCGCGTGGACACACCCGCCATGATCGATACCAGCACGTGGTCGGGACGCACCAGGTCGGCGAACCCGGCCACCACCTCGCGGTACTGCTGCGGCTTGACCGCCAGCAGCAGGATGTGGCTCTCGCGCACCACCTGACGGTTGTCGTCCGTCGTCGCGACGTGGAACCGCTCGGTGAACAACTGCCGCCGCTGCGGATTCGGGTCGGACGCGATGATGCGGTCTTCCAGCAGCACGCTGTTGCGCAGCACGCCGTGCACGATGCCCTCGGCCGCGTTGCCCGCGCCGATCACGCCAATCTCGTATTGCGTTACCATCTCAGCTCCCGCAATGGCCCGGGGCGGCCGGGCGCCACGCCCCGCGCGACGCTGCCTGCGAACAAACCGCGTGGCGGCGCCGGGCGGCCGCGCGAGTCGGCACGCGGCGCCGGGAGCGCAACCGCCGGAAACGGCGTCCCCGTGAGGGGGCTCCCACATTCATCAGCTCCTATCGGAAGGGGAAAACGGGCTGCGCACGCACACCCGCGGTTTTCAGCCGCGGAATTCAGGGCCCGTTGTGCAACCGGCCTGACGCGGCACACTCAGGTGCGCAAGGGCTGCTCCTCGAGGCTCTCCCGGCGGGCGCGCGGCCGCTTCTCGTCGGGGTCGATCGCGTGAACCAGGGCATAATCATCCGGGAACTGACGGCGGAGGGTGGGGAGGACTTCGGCCAGTGCTTCGCGCTCAATCTCCTGTAGGCCGGGCGTGATCTGCTCCGGTTCACGGAGCCAGTTTGCCCAGCGCGGCAGTGGCACGCGGATATCGCTCCCGACGCTCATGAGCCGCACCGACGCCTCCTCAACCGGTCGTTGGGGGTTAATCGAAACGTACACCCGGTCGTCGCGCCACACAGACCACCAGAACGGGTTCCGGCGGTTGGCCTTGATCCAGGCCTGCACGTAGTGGCGTGCGAAGCGCGGCCGCTCCGGCCACCCGGCATAGCACGCCCAGTGCATGGGAGCGTTCGCGATCGGTGTGAGAGGATCGCCCGCGGGCAAGAAATCACCCGAGGCCCGAAAGTGCTTTTCGAGCAGATCAACCGGCTGTTTGCAGATCGCGCAGCCGGGCTGTGCAAAATGCGAAGCCATCGCCGTCACCCCAAACGTGCGCGGGACACGAAGAGTGTCCCCCGCCGTGCCACCTCCTTCATCCTCCCGAGTATAACGAACCGCTCATCGATTCAGAAAAGCAAATCCGCGGATGCAGCCCGTGAAACCGGCCAGCGACCAGGCGTCAGCCCGGCGGGTGCCATGAAGAGCCGCCCGCCGCCTCAGTCGAAACGCAGGAGTGCGTCGGAAGTCGGGTGAGTGCGTCGGACGTAACGTGTGAGTGCGTCAAACGATGCGCTCCGCTGGAGCGCGCCTCCAGCCTTGGCGGGCGTTCGAATCGCGCGGCGGGGCGGCCATCCGAGGGCATGTCGCTGGACCGCGACCCGAAGCGAAAAAAGAGGGCACCAGGGCTCATAGCACCCGGTGCTCTCCGGAGGGGAAAGAAGCACTGGTAAGTCTAGTGGCCTTTCAACAACGGTCAATGGGTATTTATCGGCCGCTTGAAAAAAATTTCCGGACGTGAGCCGTCCAGAGAATCCCAATCGATCGGCAGACCGAATCGTAACGCATTGCGAACAAGAACATTACATTCAGACGTCTCAAGAACGAAACCGATTTAGAACGAAAGGCACAGGCGGCGTCGAAATTTAGCCCCCGAAGCTGCCGACCGAGAAGAAATCCGCCGCCGCCCCCAGTCTTCCGCACGGGTCCGCGAGAGCCCTCAAACGAGTTGGCGGACGCTTGACACCCGCGACGCCCGGTTCTGTAGTAGGCGGGGAGTCCGTCGATGCGTGGGCGGACCCCCCGTTGCCCCCGCGCCGCACCGGTGAGTGCCCGCCGGTCCGAAAGGAGCGCCCATGCCGCTGATTGACCTGCGCCCGCAAGCCGTCCGCCGCGACCCCGAGCAGATGCTGAAGCATCTTCAGACGTTCCAGCCGGAGCTGAAGTTCTCCGCCGGCATCTGGTTCTTCTCGCCGGCCGGCAGCCGGTTTCACACCAAGTACGAGGCCGACCGCGACCTGCGCCAGCGGTTGGAGATCGCCGCGCGGCTGGCGAAGTACGGGCTCCAGGCTCTGGAGGCGCACTATCCGAACGAAATCAACGAGGACAACTTGCCCATCTGGCAACAGTTCACGCGGGACACGGGCGTACGCCTGCTGACCGTCATCCCGCTGCTGTTCTGGGACGAGCACTTCGAATGGGGCTCGCTCTCGAACCCGATACCTGAGAAGCGCAGACTGGCAATCGAACGCACGAAGCAGGCCCTGGCCCTCAACAAACAGCTCGACACGGACTTCGCCGTTGTGTGGCCCGGGATCGACGGGTACGAGAACCCGTTCGGCGTGGATTTCGCCGCGATGCGGGCGCGGTTCGCAGACGGCCTGGCCGAGGCGATGGAGGCGGTGCCCGGCGTGCGCATCGCGTTCGAGCCCAAGCCGTATGAGCCGCGCGGGCGCATCCTGTTCGGGACCACGCCGGAGGGGCTTTTGCTCGCGCATCGGGTGGAGCGCCAGTTGCAGCATCCGGAGAACCGCAAGCTGCTGGCCGAGGGCCACGCGCTGGTCTGCCTCAACCCGGAAATCGGCCACGTACTGATGGGCTATGAGGACCTCGCGTACGCCTACAGTTGGCCGCTGTCGGAGGGCCGTCTCGCGCACACCCACTGCAACAGCCAGCCGCTGGGCAATTACGACCAGGACCTCAACGTCGGCGTGGTGGCCCCGGAGCAACTCGAAGCGATGCTCTACACGCTCCGGATGCACGGCTACAACGGCTACTTCGGCATCGACATCAACCCGGAACGCATGCCCGTCGAAACCGCGCTCCAGATCAGCATGGACGCGCTCCGCGCAGCCAGCGACCGGATCAGCGCGATCGACCACGAGGCCGTGCTCTGGGCGCATCAGCACCCGGATCGCGCGCGGGGCTGGCTCGAGGCCTACCTGGTTCGGATGCGGGCGCCGCACCCGGAGCGGTTGGCGCCGCTCAAGCGGCCGCTCTGAGGCGCCCCGACGCAACCCCAGCGTTGTGCCCGGTGCGAGCCACGGCCAATGAACAGGAATCCGCAAACCGGGAAGGTGGTCGGCGGGGGGCGCAGCCCGCGGCCGGCTCCCGCGCGTCCCGTCTCAGCAGCCCTCCTCTGCGTCGGGCTGGCGATCGTCGCGAGTCTGGCGTGCGGCCGCCCCCCGAGGCCGCCTGCGCCGGCTTCCGCCCGCGACACATCGCAATCTGTGCAAGACACCGCCGCGCCCGCCGACGCCCCGGCCGACGGCCCACCGCCCGCCGGCCACTCGCCGACGCCGGCGCTCTCCGCCTCCGGCCCGGATGCCCCAAGCTCCCCCCGCGCCACGCTCGAACGCCTGATCGCGCTGCGGTCCGAGTCGAAGTACCGTGAACTCGTCCCGTGGCTCGCGCCCCCGAGCGGCGCCGCCGTGGCCGAGGTCTTGCGGGCGGTGGACGAGTTTCTCGCCGCCAACCGTCGCCTGTGCACCTGGGTTCGCGATCGCGTCGGGATCGGCCTGGCGGAGGCCATCGACCAGGGCTACATCGCCGACGAACTGAGCACCTATTTGGGCGGCTCGATGAGCCTCTTCGGCCGCGCGGTGGTGCTGCTGGACGAGACCGTCGACGGCGACGTGGCCCGGGTGAGCTTCACCGTCGGCGGGCGGCTGCCCGCCGAACAGGCCCTCCTGCGCCGTCACGCCGGATTGTGGCGCTACGATCCGCAGGCCACGCTCAACCCGTTGGTCAACGCGGCGTTCCTCGACATGGCGCGAGCGCTCGACGCCCTGCGGTCCGAGCTCGAAGCCGGGCGTCCGCCGCCGGAGGAACTGCGCCGCAACCGCGACAAGCTCATGGACAAGGTGCAGGCCCGACTCCGCCGCGGCGTCAGCCTGCTGAACAAGGCCCAGGCCGGCGGCCGGCCGCCCGACGCGCCGGGATGATGCCCGCCGATGTTCCGGCCGGCGACTGATCGATGGATCACGCCCCGAGCTTCGCGCACAGTCAGGTGGGTGGCGCGGGCGCCCCCGATCTCCGGCCGGCGGTGGCGCGCGTTCACCACCGCGTCGCCGTCGGCGGACGACTCCGCTGGTCGTGCCCGCCGGGCGGAGCACCCCGCTCATTGTCGCCGCCGGCGGATCACTTCGCTCGTCCTCACCGCCCGGCGCTCGGGTTTGCGGACGCCGCCGCGCCCTCCTATGATTGCTCCGCGCGCCGGAGGGCGCGACCGCGGAGACGGACGATGAAGATCACCATCACGTACTGCCAGCAGTGAAACTACCTCCCCCGGGCTGCCAGTTTGGCGGCCGCCATCAAGCACGCGCTCGGCATCGAGCCCGAGTTGATCGCCGGGTCGGGCGGCATCTTCGACGTGCGGGCCGACGGGCGGCTCGTGTTCAGCAAGCACGCGGCCGGGCGCTTTCCGGAGGAGGCCGAAGTGCTAGCCGCCCTGCGAACGGCCGGCCCATAGGCCGCACGGCCGTGTCGGACATCGGCCCGTTCGACGAGTCCGCCTGGTGGGGTGCGGCGCGCGCCGCCACGCGGCTGCGCGCTCCCGAGGTTCCGTGTGCCTGACCGCGCCGTCACGCCGGCCGCCACCATGCCACGCGCCCGCCCCCGCCCCGGGCTGGTACTCGGCGGTCACATCGTTTTCACGCTGGTCAACACGGTATTGTTCTCGAACGCCGTCTGGCTGGTCACGCTGCTGGTGCGTCTGCAATTCGGGTCGGCCGACGCGGCGACCAAGGACTGGCAGACCACACCGGTGACGGCCGCGGTGCCGACCTGTTTCCTGCTTTCGATCTTCTGGCACGAGCTGTTGCGGCGCGTGACGCTGCGGACCTACCTCGCCGTCTTCTGGCTGGTCGCGGTGCTGCCGCTCGGCTGCATCGCATTCGTGAGAAACTACGAGCAGCTCCTGGGCTGCCACCTGATCGCGACGGTCGGCTTCGCGGGCTGGGCGCCGGTCAACGGCAAACTGCTCAAGAGCTTCTATGACGATGCGGTCCGCGGGCGCATGTACGCGGTCCTCAACGTCGTCGCGCTGGGCGGCGGAATCGCCGCGGTCTACGTCGTCGGGCGCTGGATGGAAGCAGCGCCGGAGGCCTTCCGGCCGTACTTCGTCGCCTCGGCCGTGCTCCAGATCGCGGGCCTGGCCCTGCTCGTGCGCCTGGCCCGCCTCACGGGGACGGCGGATGAGCCCGCGCCGGCCGAGCCGTGGCGCGTCGCGGTTCTGCGACCACTGCGCAACATGCACGCGATCCTGCGAACCGACCGGCGCTTCCGCCGGTACGAGATCGCGTTCATGAACTACGGCGCCGCGTTCATGATCTGCGAGGCGCTGCTGCCGGTGCTCACGACCGCGCGGCTGGGCATGCGCTACGAGGAGTACGCGCACATGACGCAGGTCGCGACGAAGGTGGCCATGCTCGCGCTGATGCTGCCGATGGGCTGGCTCTTGGACCGGATCGGCCCGATGCGGACCTCGGCCGTCGCGTTCGCCGGGCTCAGCGCCTATCCGCTGCTGCTGCTCGCCGCGACCGGGCCGTGGGGCATCGCCGCCGCCAGCGGCGTCTTCGGCTTCGGAATGGCCGGGGTCATGATGGGCTGGATGCTCGGTCCCGTCATCCTCGCGGGCCGGACCGAGGACGTCCCGCAGTACGTCGCGATCCACGCCACCCTGGTCGGCGTTCGCGGCGTGATCTTTCAGGGCGCCGGAATGGGCCTCTACCAGCTCACCGGGAGCTTCACGTGGCCCTTCCTCGCGGCCGCCGTCGCGTTCTTCTGGGCCGCGGTCCAGATGTGGCGGCTGCACCGCGATCTCCCGACCGAGCGTCGGCCCGCGCCGCCCTCCGAGGCATCGCCGGCGGACGCGGTGCTGGCGACCGAGGGCGCCGCCGAAAACCGTTGACCGGGCTGCGCCCGCTCTCAGGCGTGCCGGCCCGGCCATCGCGGGCTCGGGCTGTCGCTGCCTCTTGGGCACCAGTCTTTGGAGACTTGACTCTCAGGTGTGCAGGCGCTGGCCAACTCCGGCTGTCGACTCTTTCGATCCCAGTCATGGGCGACGTGACTCTCCGGCGCGCAGGCCCGGCCCACCGCGGGCTGTCCGGCCGAGAACGGCCAGCGCGGGCGCAGCGGCCGCGCCGCCGGCGGACGGGCCGCCGCGCTGGCGACCGCCCGGAAGGCGGCGCGGGCGGGCCGGAGACACGTTCGGGCACATCGCCGACCGCGGTTTTTCGCGCCAGCCGGGCGGTCCGGTTCAGGGCGCTGCGCCGTCGGCCCCGTCGGCGGCCAGTGCCTCAAGCTCGGCTGGTGTGAACAGCCGCTTGAACACGTCGACCTGCCGCGCCTCCGTCAGCAGCGACGGGTCCAGCCGCAGCGCGACCCGCAGCGCGGCCGCCGCCGGCTGCGCCTGCGACAGCTTGGCGTGGGCGATCGCCCGCAGGAGATGGGCGGTCGCGCGCCGGGGGTTGATTTCCACCGCCCGCGCGAGGCTTTCCAGCGCGGCATCGATTCGATCCGCCTCGAGGTCCAGTGTGGCCAGCGCCTCCCACGCCGGGGCCAGCCGCGCCGACCCGGCCAACGCGTTCATCAGATAGGTCCGCGCGACATCCGACCGCCCCGCGTTCGCCTCCAGCACCCCGCGGAAAAAGTTCGCCTCCGGGCGGCCCGGGTCGAGCTGCGCCGCGGCGTCCAACGCCTCCCGTGCCGACTCCATCTGCCCGGCGTACATCAGCGTCACGCCCCGCCAGACGGCCACCTCGTAAGCGGTCGGCCGGGGTATCGGCCACGGGCGGCGCGGGTCCGCGGCCGGGGCCGCCTCGGCCGCGAGGAAATCGAGCACCGCCAACGCCTCGACCGTCCGGTCGCGCCGCGCCAGGCTCACCGCCTCCAGAAAGTTGCGCTCCGCCGTCAGCGGGTCCGGCACGGCGTCCAGCGATCCCAGCACCTCGTCGAGCGTGCGATAGTGCTCCAGCGCCAGCGCGACACGGCCGAGCCGCAGCTTCTCGCCCGCGTCCAGGGCGCCAAGGGCCGTCAGCGCCGCGAGCGCCTCGCTCGCCGCGCCCGGCTGATCCGTCGCCAGCAGCGCCTCCGCCAGCACCAGAATCGCGGCCGGGGCCCCGTCGCTGTGCTCGACATACTGGCGCGCGAACACCAGCGCCTCGCCCGTCCGGCCGCGGGTCAGCAGCGAGCGCGCCGAGACGTGAGCGAACTCCGCAGCCGGATCCCCGGCCGCGACCGCCCGGCGGGCGAGGTCCTCGGCCAGTGCGTCGCGCTCCAGAAGGCGGGCCAGCACCGCCAGCCGGGCGAACGTGGGTCCACTCCAGCGGGCCCGCGCGGCCTGTTCCGCGGCAGTCTGTAGCAGTGCGCGGGCCGCCGCGGGGTCGGGGAGTAGATAGCCCGTGGCCACATCGCGTTGCACGGCGGTTTCGGCCGCGGTCCGCATGTCCTCGTCCGACCGTGTGACAGGAGCAGCCGGCGGCGCCGCAGCCGCCGGCGGGGCCCCGGTCGCCGGGCGCGTCGCTGCGGGGGCGGTCGCGGGCGGCACCAGAGTCGGACGCGTGGCGGCGGCGGGAGCCGCTTCGGGGGGAGCGGGGGTGGTCGGTGCCGCCGGCGTGTGTTGGACCAGCGTCGCCTCGAGGGCTTTGACGCGCCCGGCCAAGGCGCGGGTCTCTTGGACCGCCGCGCGGACGAAGAGCGCGAGGATGACGGCGAGGATGAGCAACAGGACGGTGCTGAGGATCCAATAGACGTACAGCCGCTCAACGGCGTCCACGCGGGATGCCGACGCCGCCGGGCGAACAGGGGACCGTGGACCGGTCATGACTCACTCCTTGCTTCCGGGCGGCTCCTAAGCCGGCGGCGTGCCGGGCGGCGGTCCGCCGGCCTGCGGACCCGCCCCACCGGCGGGCGGCTCCTCGGCCGTCGCGCGGGCGATTTGCTCCGGCGTCAAGCGGTAGCTGCCCCAGGCGTCGACATACTTGGTCGGCCGGCCGCCCAAGCGCTCCCGGGCGATGATTCGACCGACCCGCAACAACAGGTAGGCACCGAGTACGTACAGCAAAAGGAGCAGGGCGGAAATAAGCAGGATGGTCAGCAAGAGCACCGTAAGCTGCTGGGAGCGCAGCATGGTGGCGGCCTCGTCGCCGGGGTCGTCCCGCAGCGGCCCGAGCGTCGGCGGCCCCTGACCGATGCGCGCCACGACGACGTACACCGCCGCGCACGTCATGAGCACGAGCATCAGCAGCACCAGCAGGGTGGCGGCGTGACCCGGCGACGGTCGGCGCGACTCGCTCACGCATGCCTCATTTCGGCCAGCCCGCGCCACTTCGCGGGTCGAGCGGGGCGACGGCGTCGAACTGTTCGAGCAGGTGCTGGGCTGCCGCCGATACCGCGCGTGGCACGACGATCCGTACTACCGCGTACAAGTCGCCGGTGCGTCCGGTTTCGCGGTCCGGCGCGCCGTGACCGCGCAGCCGCAGTTTCGTCCCACTGGACGTGCCCGGCGGGACCGTCAGCAACGTCGGCCCCTTGGGCGTGGGAATCTCCACGCGCGTTCCCAGCACCGCCTCGCGTACGGTCAGCGGCAGGTCGAGCACCAGGTCCGCACCCTCGCGCCGCAAGACCGGGTGCGGTGCCACGCGACAGCGGATCAGCAGGTCGCCGCGGCCGCCGGGCCCGGCCTGCCCCCGGCCCGGGACGCGGATGCGTTCTCCGTCGGTCACGCCGGCGGGCACTCGAACCTTGATCCGCTCGCGGCGGGCGCCGTCCCCGAGCACGATCTCGCGCACGGTCCCACGCAATGCCTCGTCGAAACTGAGCTCGATCTCACCTTCGCCATCCGGCCCCGAAGCCGCCGCGCGGCGCCCCGCCCGCCGCCCCCGGGGATCAACCGCCCGGCTGAAGAACTGTTCGAAGATCTCCGTCAGATCGCCCAGGGAACCGAAGTCGAAACGGATGCCGTCCGCTCCGATCCCGCCCACCCGACTCCAGGCACGCACGTCGGGCCGTGGGCCTCCGGCTCCGAACCGGTCGTATTCGGCCCGCCGCTGCGGGTCGCCGAGCACCTCGTACGCCGCCTGAACTTCCTTGAAGCGCTGTTCCGCCGTCGGATCGCCGGGGTTGCGGTCCGGATGGTGCTGCTTCGCGAGGCGCCGGTACGCCCGCTTGATCTCGTCGGGCGTGGCGGACCGACTGACGCCGAGGATTTCGTACGGGTCCTTGCTGCTCATGGGTTCGCCGCGACGGTCCGACGGGCCCGATTCTACGACCGGCCCGCCTGCGGGGCAAACGACGCCGTCCCTTCAGCCGCCCCGCGGCCGAGCCGGGCGCAGCAGCCCGTAGCGTTTCATCTTCTTGTAGAGGGTCGTCCGATTCACATCCAGCACCCGGGCCGTCTTCTGCCGGTTCCAACCGTTCGCTTCCAGCGCTGCCTGAATGATCCGCCGCTCCGGCTCCGCCAGGGCCTCGCGGAGCGTGAGCGGCCGCCCGCTGCCCGAAGCGAACAGCACACTGCTGGCCTCCGCGGCCGCCACGAGCGGCGGCGGCAGATCCTCCTTCCGGATCTGCTCGCCGCGCGTCAGCACGACGGCCCGCTCGACGCAGTTTTCCAGCTCGCGCACGTTCCCTGGCCAGGGGTACCGCTGCATGATCTGGAGCGCTTCCTCGGTGAATCCCAGGATCCGCCGCCCGTTCTGGTGCATGTACTTCCGCAGGAAATGCTCGGCCAGCAGCGGAATGTCGGTGAGCCGTTCCCGCAGCGGCGGCAACCCGAGGTTGACGACATTGATGCGATAGAACAGGTCCGCGCGGAAAGCCCCCTGATCGACGAGCTGTTGCAGGTCGCGATTGGTGGCCAGCAGCACCCGCACATCGACGGTCAGCGTGCGGTTGCTGCCGAGCGGTTCAAATTGCCGCTCCTGAAGCACGCGCAGCAGCTTCACCTGAAGGCTGGGCGACGCACTGGAGATTTCGTCCAGAAAGATCGTGCCGCCGTCGGCGGCCCGGAACTTGCCGTCCTTGTCCGCCAGCGCCCCCGTGAACGCGCCTTTCACGTGCCCGAACAGCTCGCTTTCCAGCAGCGTTTCCGGAATCGCCCCGCAACTGACCTCGATGAACGGGTGATTGCGCCGCTGGCTGCGCTGGTGGATCACCCGCGCGATCAGCGACTTGCCCGTGCCGGTCTCCCCGTGGATCAGCACGGTCGCTTTCGAATCCGTCACCGCATCGATCAGATCGAATACCCGCTGCATCTGATGGGTGCGGCCGATCACCGTGTCGAGGGTGTACGTCGGCTCCAGCACGCGCCGCAACGAACGGTTGGCCCGCAGCAGCGCCTGCTGCTCGACCGCCCGTCCCACCACCCGCCGGATTTGGTCCGGGCGGACTGGTTTTACCAGGTAATCGAACGCGCCCGCCTTGATCGCCTCCACCGCCGATTCGATCGTCGCGAACCCGCTCATCGCCACCACGAGCAAGTCCGCATACTGCTGCACCACCGTCCGCAACACGTCCGTGCCGTCCGCGTCGCCGAGGATCACATCCACGATCATCACGTCGAACGGCGCGCGGCGCAGTTCGGCCAGCGCCTCCTGACTGCTCGCGGCCGTCACGACGTCGTGCCCGTCCAACGCCAAAGCGGCCGCAAGAACGTCCCGCACGAGCCGTTCGTCATCCACGAGCAGCACCCGCGCCCTGCGGCTGGGCAGCGTTCCTGCGTCCGGCGACAGCGGAGGCACCCGACCAGCCGCCGGCACGTTCCCGTTCATCTGGCACCTCCAGCCCGCGGCGCAAGCAGCCGAATACTCGCGCACGCCCCCGCTCTCGCAGCCGTTGACGGCCGCGTATCCAATAAACAACGGAACGAGGCCGTCAAGCACGGCAAGCGTCGTGCAGAGTCTACTCGGCCTGAGCCGCACGATGCAGCGAGTCTACGCCGGACGGTGATTCTCGGCAACACTCTCGCAGGATCGCGAGCAACGTCCCGTCTACGAAAGGAGTGGCCGTCAGCAGGTCATTCGGCCGCGCGGAACAGTGTCCCGTTAAAGTGCACGCCCAGAACGTCGCGAAGCCCTGCCACATAAAAGGCTTCAAGGTAAGCGGCGCCGTCCGGCAGGAAGGTGCCACCGCGGAATGTCGCGTCGACCAAGGCGGCGCCCTGCCACATCCGCACGCCTTCGACACGGATGGGCCACGCGCCGTCCACGGGCTCTCCCGCCCAACAAGCGATCCCGACCACGGTGCCGCGGGCCAGATCAGGACAGGCTCCGAGGCCCGGCGCGAGTTCTCGCAGCCGCCGCCATTCCGCGGGCGACCGGACCTCGATCAGGCCGAGCCGGGGCCCCAACGGGGTGCAAAGCCGCCGCAACGCGTGTGAATCCGTCACGACCGCGCGCAGGGTCGGCGTGACCCGCTCGGTGGGCATGGCTTGCAGGTCAGCGAGGCCGGTTCGTGGACGGGGCGCGCCGCAGCCCGCGGCGAGAACGAGCGCGGAGGCCCCGAGGCCGGCTGCCAGCTTGCAAAGGCCTCGTACCGCTCGTACTCTCCGTTGTTCCGGCGTGTGCGACACAGCGTCCTGGTGTACATCGTCCAGAATTCAACACGAGTTGGAGTCCCCGAAATGGTTATCGGCGTCCCGAAGGAGATAAAGCCCGACGAATACCGCGTCGCAGTGGTCCCCGCCGGGGTGGAGCTGCTCCGGCGCAACGGTCACCGGGTAATCATCGAGCATGGCGCGGGGGTGGGTTCGGGGATCAGCGACGAGGACTATAAGAAGTACGGGGCGGAGGTCGTCGACTCGGCGGCTGAGGTGTGGGCGCGAGCCGATCTGATCTGCAAGGTGAAGGAACCGCTTTCGCAAGAGATCCGGAGCATCCGCAAGGGACAAGTGATCTTCGCCTACTTCCACTTCGCAGCCAGCCGGGAGCTGACCGAGGGCGTCCGCAATGCCGATTGCGTCGCCATCGCGTACGAGACGATCTTCGACCGGCAGGGACGTCTGCCGCTGCTGGCCCCCATGAGCGAGGTGGCCGGCAAGATGAGCATCCAGGAAGGCGCGAAGTACCTCGAGAAGCCGATGGAGGGGCGCGGGATCCTGCTGGGCGGCATTCCCGGCGTGGAGCCGGCGAACGTGTTGGTGATCGGCGGCGGCATCGTCGGGACTTGCGCGGCCAAGCTCGCGGCCGGGCTGGGCGCGAACGTGGTCATCATGGACGTGGACCTGTACCGGCTGCGGTACCTGGACGACGTGATGCCGCCGAACGTCGCGACGGTGTACAGCACGGACGAGGCGATCCGACGGCACCTGGAGTCCGCCGACCTGGTGATCGGCGCTGTGCTGATCCCGGGCGCGCGCTGTCCGATGCTGATCAAACGCTCGTACCTGGCGAGCATGAAGCCGGGGGCGGTGATCGTGGATGTGGGGGTGGACCAGGGCGGCTGCTGCGAGACGACCCGTCCGACGACGCACCGCGACCCGACGTACGTGGTGGACGGCGTGGTGCACTACGGCGTGGCGAACATGCCGGGAGCGGTGGGGCGCACGAGCACGTTCGGTCTGACCAACGCGACAATTCCTTACCTTGTGAAACTGGCCAATCTCGGCTATCAGAAAGCGTGCAGTGAGGATCCCGGACTGGCCGCAGGCGTCAACATTCTCCACGGCAAGATCACGAATCAGCCGGTGGCGGAAGCGTTCGGGCTGCCCTACACGCCTTACCAGCCGAAATAGCGGCGGACTGCGGGCGAATGCAGGCGGGGTGCGGGTCCCGCCGGGGCGCGGGGCTGCGGCGGGCCCGGGCCGTCTGAGGTTGGCGTGATGAAGAAGTGGCTGATCCTGCTGGGCGCGGTCGCGGTCGTGGCCGGGATCTATTACTTCGCGCGGCAGCAGCGCTACGAGCCGCCCTGGGCTCAGCCCAAGGTCGGGCAGGTGACGCGCGGCGACATCCGCGTGCCGATCACGGCCGCCGGACTGATTCGCGCCAATCAGGAGGTCGAGCTGAAGTCGAAGGCCTCCGGTCGGATCATCGAGGTGCCGGTGGTCGAGGGGATGTACGTGAAGGTGGGGCAGCCGGTGGCCCGGCTGGACCCGGACGACGAGCAACGGCGGCTGGACCGGGCCCAGGCGGACTTCGACCGAGCCGAGGCGCTGCTGACGCAAGCGAAAGTCGCGGTGGAACGAGCCCAGGTGGCCATCGAGAGCGCCCGGGCCCGCCTGGAGGAGATCAGCGCGCAGGGCGAGATCGCGCGGTTCGAGCTTCAGAAGGTCGAGGAGCTGGCGGCGCGGGGGCAGGCCAGCGCGCAACAGCTCAACGACGCCCGGGCCCAGTACCGCATGAGCCAGGCCCAACAGGAGTCGGCGCGCATCGCGATCATCAGCGCCGAGCTCGCCAAACAAGACGCCGAGACGCAGGTCGCCTCCCAGCAGGCCGTGGTGAACGCGGCGCGCAAGACGCTCGAGGACTCGGTGCAACGGTTGAAAGAGACGACGGTCCTGGCCCCGGTGGATGCGATCGTGACGGAGGTCTTCGTGAAACCCGGCGTGCTGGTGCAGTCCGCCACCGAGGGCTTCACCGGCGGAACGCCGGTCATGCGGCTGGCCGATGTCTCGCGCAAGATGGTCGTGGCGCGGCTCGATGAGGCCGACTACGGGCGCGTTCTGAACATCGCGCCGCTCGACGCGCTGCCCGAGATGCCGCACCTCCGGGAGACCGCGGCGCAGGACGCCGCGCAGCTCGCGCACCGCTCCGGCAGCGTGACGCTCACGGTCGACGCGTTTCCGGACGACACCTTTACGGGTCGGATCGTGCGGATCGAGCCGCAGGGCAAGCTGAACGCGGGTTCGTCCATCATCCAGTTCGACGTGCACATCGAGGTCACGGACGAGAAGCGGCATCGGCTGCCGCTCGGCGCGCAGGCCCAGGTTGAATTCACGGTCGAGAGTGCGGTCGGCGTGCTTCGGGTACCGACCGAAGCCGTTAAGAGCTTCGAGGGCCAGAAGGGCGTGTACCTCAAGACCCCGCCGACGCCGGGCTCAAACGAGCGCTACAGCAAGAAGTTCGTGCCGTGCCGCTTCGGTATCAGCGACGGCGAGTTCACGCAGGTGATCGGCGTGCTCGGGGACGGGCGCCTCAACGAAGGCGACGAGGTGTTTACGAAGCTGCCGGAGGAACCGGGTGGGCGGGACTAGCCCGTCGCCGCCCATCGGCCCGTGCCGCGCGGCCGCGCCGGTCCCGGGAAGCCGGTCCCGGGCTTGCCGGTTCCCCCGCTCGCCGGGCCGCGGCCGGCCGTGGCGGGCAGCCGGGAGTCCGACGCGTTGGCGCTGATCGAAGTTCGCGGACTGACGAAGCTGTACCGCATGGGCGACGCGGTCGTCCGCGCCCTGGACGGCGTCGATCTCACCATCGAGCACGGCGAGTTCGTCGCCATCACCGGAGCGTCGGGCAGCGGCAAGAGCACGATGATGCACTTGCTCGGCTGCCTCGACCGTCCCACCCGCGGCACCTACCGCCTCAACAACCGCGACGTGAGCGCGATGAGCGACGCCGAACTAGCCGAGGTCCGCAACAAGCTCGTGGGATTCGTTTTCCAGACCTTCAACCTGATCAACCGCACGACCGCGGAAGAGAACGTCGCGGTTCCGCTCTTTTACGCGCGCCGCACCGACACGCGGGCCCCGGCCGCCCGCGCGCTGGAGCGGGTCGGTCTGGCGGCCCGCGCCCGGCACATGCCCAACGAGCTGTCCGGCGGCGAACGCCAGCGCGTCGCCATCGCGCGGGCCATCGTCAACGACCCCCTGCTGCTGCTGGCCGACGAGCCCACCGGCAATCTCGACTCGCGCACCGGTGAGCAGATCATGGAGATCTTTCGGAATCTCAACGCGCAGGGCGTCACGATCGTCCTGGTCACGCATGAGCCCGACATCGCCGCGCAAGCCCGCCGCGTCGTCCACCTGAAGGACGGCCGCATCCTCTACGACCGCTCCGCCCACGAGGTGGCCGCCGAATTTTTCCGACCGGTCGCCGTACCTGTGGCGCGGGCCGCACTCCCCGCCGGGGACGCGGCGGACGCGGGCCCTCTCGGGGCGGCATCTGCGGGCGCGGGCCGCCCCGCGTCGGCCTCTCCGGCCGCGGGCCCTCCCGCGGCAGAGCCGGCGGCCGCTGCGGCGCCGCGCTCCCGCGCGCCCGGCACCATCGCCGCGCTGGTGAGCAGTTTCGTGGGTCCGGCACTCTATGTCGGCTGCACGACCACGTTGTACGCACTGGCGCAACGCTATGACCTTCAGAACATGAATCCGGAAAAGCTGCCCGCCGTCGTCCTCACGGTGGCATCGGTGGCCTCGCTGGGGTTCCTGCTGGGGCTCGTCGCGGGTGCGGTCACGATCCTACTGGCCAACGGCGTTCTGCGGCGAATTCGGGAGGCGCCCGAGCCGCTGGCGGGACGCCGCCGAGCTCGCGCGGCCCAGGTGCTCGGCTGGCTGACCGTGCTCGCGCCGGTCGTGTTGTTCACGCTCAGCATCCTGGGCATCGGCCGCTAACGCCAGGTCGGCTCGCGTGCGCGTCGCGCTCCTACGCCCGACATACACGGCGGCCTCGCCGCCGGAGCCGCGACCGGCGGCCGGCCGCCCAGCGCACACGATCCGCGTACAATGTCGGCATGTCCGAATTGCGCCCGCCGCAGAGACCGTGCCGCGCGCCGGCCGCGCTGGCGCGGCTGGCCACCGTCTGGGCGATCGCGAGCGCGGTCGCGGCGCAGTCGTCGCCGCGCCCCGCTGCGGCCGCCGGGTCCCAACCGGGCCCCGGCGGCGCGTTGCGCTTCGTACCGCCGCCGGACCGCACCGCAACATCCAGCCCCGACGCCACCCCCGTCGGCCGGCCGACCACCCGTCCGGGCACCCGTGCGGCCCCTCTCCCACCGCACGACCCGCTCGGCGACGAGGCGGACTGGGAGACCGTCGTCGGCCGCCAAGCCGCGCTCGACCGTGCCGGCTTTTCGCCTGGGCTCATCGACGGCCGCGCGGGCCGAAAGACCGCGCTGGCCGTCCGGGCGTTCCAGGAAGCCCGCGGGCTGCCGCCGACCGGCGTCTTCGACGCCCGGACCCGCGCGGCCCTCCGGTGCGATGACACGCCCGCGACGATGCCCTACACGATCAGCGCGGCGGATGTGCGCGACGTGGGATCGGTACCGCAGGACTGGAACGCGAAAGCGAAGCTCGACCGCCTGCGGTACGAATCGCTCAGCGCACTGCTCGCCGAACGCGGCCATTGCACCCGCGCGACGGTGGCACGCCTCAATCCGGGGCGGGACCTCGATCGGCTGATGCCGGGCGCGACCGTCACGCTCCCGAACGTAAAGGACCCGGCGCCCCTGCCGACGGCCGCGCGGCTGGAAGTCGACCTGGACGAGAAGCTGGTCCGCGTGCTGGATGCGACCGGCCGGCCCGTGGCGTTGCTGCACTGCTCGATCGCCGAGTTCGTGGGAAAGCGGCCGCGGGGGGAGGCCCGCGTGGTGACCGTCGTGTTCGACCCGGCGTACACCTTCCGGCCGGAGATGTGGCCGGAGGTGAAGAACGTGAGGAGGCCGCTGACCATTCCGCCGGGTCCGCGGAACCCGGTGGGGCTGTGCTGGATCGGTTTGAGCCTGCCGGGCTACGGCATTCACGGCACGCCGCAGCCGGAGCTGATCGGCAAGACGGGCTCGCACGGCTGCATCCGGCTGACGAACTGGGACGCGGTGCGGCTGGGCAAGAGCGTCCGCGTGGGGACGCCGGTGCGGTTCGTGGAGTGACCGGAAGGATCGCGCGGCGGGCTACGAACCGGCAAGCAAGGCCTCGAACTCCGCCTCGCTGAGCACCCGGACGCCCAGCGCCCGGGCCTTCTCGAGTTTACTGCCGGCTTCCGCCCCGGCCACGACGAAATCCGTCTTGCGGCTGACGCTGCCGCTTGCCTTTCCGCCGTGCGCCTTGATGAGCGCCTCGATTTCGCTGCGTGTGTAGCGCTGGAGCGTACCGGTCACGACGACGGTCTTCCCGGCCAGCGGGCCGGCGGCGGGCGCGGCGCGGCGCGCCTGCGTGGGGTCGAGGCCCACCGCCCGCAGCTCCGCGAGAATGTGCCGCCCGCCCGGCGAAATGAAGAACTGCCGCACCGAGGCCGCGACCTCGGGCCCTACGCCTGAAACTCGCTGGAGCGCCGCCTCGTCGGCTGCCAGCAGCGCCTCCAGCGAGCCGAAATGCTCGGCCAGCAACTCCGCGGTCGTCGCGCCGACGTGTCGGATGTTCAGCGCGGCCAGGAGCCGCGCCAGCGGGCGCGTCCGGCTGGCCTCGATGCCCGCGAGCAGTTTGCGCGCCCGCACCTGGCCCAGCTTGACGGCCTTGCGGCCCTCCTCCGCCGGCGCGAACTCCAGCCGCACCAGCTCGTCGAACCGGTCCTTCAGCCGGTACAGATCGGCGTAGCTGCGGACGAGGCCGGCGGCGACGAGCTTCTCGGCGAGCTGCTCGCCGACGCCCTCGATGTCCATCTGGTCGCGGCCGCAGAAGAAGCGAATCCGCTCGACCAGCTGCGCGCGGCACTCGGGGTTCACGCAACGCAGGTACACGCCGTCCGCGTCCTGCGCGACCTCGCCGTGGCAGGCGGGGCAGTACTCCGGCGGGCGGACGGGCGCGGCCCCGGGCGGACGCCGGGCCGGGTCCACGGCGACGACCTGCGGGATGATCTCGCCGGCCTTCTCGACCGTCACTGTGTCGCCGAGGTGGAGGTCCAGCCGGCGCACCTGGCCGAAGTTGTGCAGACTGGCGCGTCGCACGGTCGTGCCGGCCAGCTCGACCGGCGCGAGATTGGCCACCGGCGTGATCGTGCCGAGCTTGCCGACCTGGTAATCCACGGAAAGCAGCGTCGTTTCCGCCCGTTCGGCCGCGTATTTGTACGCGATGCACCAGCGCGGCGCGCGAGCCGTCGTGCCCAACACCTCACGCAGGTGCAGCTCGTTGACCTTGATGACCAGCCCGTCCGTGTCGTAGTCCAGCAAATGCCGTTGGGCGTCCCATTCATCCACGAACGCCAGCAGGGCCTCGATATCGCCGAAGGTCCGCAGGTGCGGGCTGACCGGGATACCCCACTCCCGCAGCCGCGCGAACAGCGCCGTCTGCGTCGTCACGTCCGGCAGCGGCGGGTCCACCACCCCCACCCCGTGCGCCTGGAACGCCAGCCCGCGCCCCGCCACCAGCCGCGGGTCGAGCTGCTTGAGCGTGCCGGCCGCCCCGTTCCGCGGGTTCTTAAACGGCTCCTCGCCGGCCGCCCGGCGGGCCGCGTTGAAGCGCTCGAACGCCGGCCGCGGCCAGTACACCTCGCCGCGGACCTCGAGGGTGCGCGGCCAGCCGCCGCCGTGCAGCGCGAGCGGCACGCTGCGGATCGTCCGCAGATTGGCGGTGATGTCGTCGCCCGTCGTGCCGTCGCCGCGGGTGGCGCCCAGCGTCAGGCGCCCGTCCTCATAGCGGAGCGCCACCGCGACGCCGTCGATCTTGGGATCCACGACATACTCAACGGGCTGCCCGCCCAGCGCTTTCCGCACGCGCGCGTCGAACTCGCGCAGCTCACCCGGCGAGTACGTGTTGTCGATCGACAGCATCGGGACGGCGTGGGTGACGTGCGCAAAGCCCTCCAACGGACGCTCGCCGACGCGCTGGGTGGGGCTGTCGGGGGTGATCAGGTCCGGCCAGGCCTGCTCGAGGTCTTGTAACTCGCGCAGCAGGCGGTCGTACTGCTCGTCGCTGATCTCCGGCGCCGCCGCGACGTAGTAAAGGTAATCGTGCCGCCGCAGCTCGGCCCGCAACGTCGCGATCCGCCGCTCGGCTGCCGCCCGCTCTGCGCTCATGACAGCCTGGTCCGCACCGCCGGCACCGGCTGCGTGGTGAGCTCGCACTGGAGGCTGCGGATTTGGAGCCGGGCCGAGGCGCTCCACGGACCCTCCACCGCCCCAACCACCCGCCCGGCGAGGAACTCGCCCAGCGCCTCGCCCGGCGCGAGCGTCAGGGTCAGCCGCAGCGTTTCCTGACCGACGCGCTGCACAGCCTCAAACTCCGGCGCGTAGTCCCCCAGCACGGCTTCGTGCCGCAAGCGGCCGCGCGGATCGCGGGCGCACAGCCGCGGCCCGACGGTGGCGCCCGGGCGGTTCTCCGGCGGCGCGGTGGCGGCCTCGAGCCCGAACTGCACACGGATCAGAAAATCGACGTCCGTCTGGCGGTCGGTGTCGTTCCGCAGCGCGTGGCCGAGCTGAATCGGCGCCTCACCCTCGACCCCCTGCTGAATGGACACGCGGGCGTCGGCCGTCGCCTGTCCGTCAGTCGCGGCGTCGGCCTCGACGCTCCCGCTCAGGCCGGGCGCGCGGTGCGACCGCCCCAACGTGATGTTGATCGGACGGTCCCGCGGCAGGTGCAGCGTCGTCGCCGCGGGCGCGGCCAGGGCGTGCGGCGGCGGCCGCTGGGACAGGTCGGTGCCGAGCCGGCCGCCGCCGCACCCCGCGCTCAGCGCCCCGATACCGAGCGACATCAGACCGGCGACCGCCGCGCGCGACAAGCCTGAGCGCATGGCTGACTCTCCTGGCAAGTTGGGGGCATTGGAGCACCGCGCGACGGCCCGGACAAGCGCCTGCGGCCCGGCGGCGGCGTTCGGCAAGCGTGAATTCGCCCGCTACACTGCCGGTATGGCCGCAATCCGGCTTCAGGACGTGAGCAAACAGTTCGGCGGGCAGATCGTGCTGCGCGACGTCACGCTCGACCTGTACCCGGGGCAGATCGCCGCGCTGGTCGGGGCCAACGGCAGCGGCAAGACCACGCTCTTCCGGATTGTGGCCGGCGAGCTGGCGCCCGACACCGGGACGCGGCGCGTGGCGCGCGGCGTGGAGCTGGGCTACCTCCCGCAGGAGCCGGACCTGCCGCCGCACGCGACGCTGCGCGCGGCCGTTGGCGCGGCGTTCGCGGACCTCCTGGCGTTGGAGCAGAAGCTCCAAGCGCTCGGCCGGCGGATCGCGGCCGAGCACGACGCGCCGCACGCGGCCGAGCTGATGGCCGAGTACGACAAGCTCGCGGCGCGTTTCGACGCGGCCGGCGGCTATCTGTTTGAGCAGCGGCTCAGCGAGGTGCTGAGCGGGCTGGGCTTCAGTGCGGCCGATGGCGACCTGCCGGTGGCCGCGCTGTCGGGGGGGCAGAAGGGCCGCGCGGCGCTGGCCCGGCTGCTGCTCCGGGACGCGCAGTTCCTGCTGCTCGACGAGCCGACCAACCACCTGGACATCGACGCGGTCCGCTGGCTGGAGAAGTTTCTGGCGGGGCATCGCGGGGGGGCGCTGATCGTCTCCCATGACCGCTACCTGCTGGACCGCGTGGCCGCGCGCGTGATCGAGCTCGACGGCGGGCGGGTGCGCTCGTACAACGGCAACTACACGACGTACACGCAGATGCGGGCCCTGGAGCGGCTCACGCAGGAGCGGCAGTTCGCCCAGGACCAGGCGTTTCTGGCGAAGGAGCGCGACTACATCGCGCGCTACGGCGCCGGGCAGCGGGCGCGGCAGGCGCGCGGGCGGCAGACGCGGCTTGCGCGGCGGCTGGCGGCGGGAGAGTTGACCACGGCGCGCCCGGGCGAACACCACACGGTGCGGCTGAACTTCGGCGACGCGGCCCGCGGGCCGGCCGGCCGCGAGCTGATCCGGGTCGCCGGCCTGACGAAGCGCTTCGGGGCGAAGACGCTGTTCACGGACCTGTCGCTCACCGTCTGCGCCGGGCAGCGGCTGGGCATCACCGGGCCCAACGGCACGGGCAAGACCACGTTGCTGCGGATCATCCTCGGCCGCGTGCCCGCCGACGCGGGTACGGTGTACGTCAATCCGGCCGTGCGGATCGGGTACTTCGCCCAGGAGGCGGAGGACCTCGACCCGCAGCGGACCGTGGTGGAGGAGATCTGCGCCGTGCGCAGCGACTTCCGCGAGCGTGACGCCCGGCACTACGCGGCGCGGTTCCTGTTCACCGGCGACGATCCGTTCAAGCGGGTCGGGCAGCTCTCGGGCGGCGAGCAGTCGCGCGTGCGCTTCATGAAGCTCATGCTGGCGGCGCCCGAGCTGCTGATTCTCGACGAACCCACCAACCATCTGGACATCCCCGCGCGCGAGGTGCTCGAGGAGGCGCTCGAGGACTTTCCGGGCACCATCGTGACGGTCAGCCACGACCGCTACTTCCTCGACCGCGTCGTGGACCGGCTGCTGGTGCTGCGTCCAAGCGACGTCCGGCTGTACGCCGGCAACTACACCGCCTACATCGCGCAGCTCGAGCGGGAACGGGCCGCCGCGGAAGCGGCCCAGGAAGCGACCCGGGCCGCCGAGCGGGCCGCGGCGCGGCGGGCCGCCGCGCGCCGCACACCGTCCGCCGGCGCGGCGGCCCGGCCCGCGGACGCCCGGCGGAAGTCGCCGCTGGCGCGCTGCACGCTGGCCGAGCTCGAGGCTCTGATCACGGAAAAGACGGCGCGGTTGGCCGCGGTGGAGGCCCGCTTCGGCGACCCGGCCGTTTGCCGCGACCCGGCGCGCCTGGCGGACCTGCGCGCGGAGTACGAGGCGTTGCGGGCGGAAATCGCGGAAGCGGAGCGATACTGGCTGGAAAAGGCCGACGAAGGATAACGCCGCACGACGCGCGAAGCACGTCGGCGCTGGACGGACGAAGCATGACACCGCAGGACGGACGCAGCACGACGCCCCACGACGAGAGCCAGCGGGAGCGTCACGCCGCCATCCGGCGCTCGGCCCGCGACCAGTTCGACCGCTGGGCCCGGACCTACGACCGCTCCTGGCTCAACGAGCTGGTCTTCTACCCGACCATTCGCATCTGCCTCGCGGAACTCACCCGCTGGCAACAGGCCCGCGGCGGCGGGCCGTTCCGGTTGCTCGACGTCGGGTGCGGCACCGGCCTGCTTCTGCGGCTGCTGACGCGACGCGCCGACGCCGCACGGCTCGTCGGGCTGGACTACTCCTCCGAGATGCTGCGCCGGCTGACGGCCGCGGCGGCGGAGCTGCCCGGCGGCGAACGCATCGTCGCGGTGCAGGGCGACGCCGAGCGGCTGCCGTTCGCCGACGCGTCCTTCGACCTGATCACCTGCTGCAACTCGTTCCACCACTATCCGCACCAGGCGGCGGCCGTCGCCGACTTCCACCGCGTGCTCCGGCCGGGCGGACGGCTGATTCTGGTGGACGGCTTCCGCGACAACGTCATCGGATGGGTCGTGTTCGACGTGGCGGTCGCCCGGGTGGAGGGCAACGTGCATCACGCCGCGTGGTCGCACGTGCGCCGCCTGATCGAGACCGCCGGTTTCAGGCGCGTGGAGCAGCGCAAGGTGAACGTGCTGGCCCCCCTGCTGGTTAGCGTGGCGCAGCGCTAGACGCCGGCCCGCCGCCCAGCTGCGGGCGGCCTCGCAGCGAGCGGTTCGCAAGGCCCGCGTGCGACGGTGAGTGGCGCTGCATGGCGGTCGAGCCGGCCCGACGCCCGAGCGCCGCCGTTGTGCCGACCGGAGGCCGCACAACAGGGGCCGTGCGGCGCACCCACAACGCCCACGGCCCGAGCGCGATTCGCGTTCTCCGCACTGCGCCAAGCTACAGCATCGGCGGCTCCGACTCGCGGGCCGGCGGCGGCACCGTGTCATCGTTCTCCCGGGCCGGCGGCGGCACCGGCCGCAAAGCCCCGCCCGGGGGCATGCGCATCTCGGCGTCGGGCGACTCGGTCGGCGGCGCCTCACCCGGCGGCGGCATCGCATCCATCGGCGGCAGCTCCGGTGGCGGCGTGGTCACGTACGGCCGTCGAATGATCTGGTTGCCTCCCAGCCGGCTGACCTCGGTCGTCCGCACGATCATGCCGCCCGGCAGGCTGACCGTATTGCCGTTGCCCCAGAACTCGACGCGGTTGACGAAGGCGCCGTCCTCGACGGTGACGGTGTTATTGTCACCAATGATCGAGACCTTGTTGACACGCGAGCCGCGCAGAATCGTCACGTTGGAGTTCCTGCCCGTCACGCCCACATCGCCGAAATACTGTCCCGACCACGTGCCCGTGCCCACCTTGGCGTTCGTCGCGCAGCCCGTGACCAGCGTCAACAGGCCCACCGCCACGCCGCCCAAGAACGTCCGTTTCATCGTTCATCCTCGCTCTGTTGCTCCGACCGCCACGGGCCCCGCCGCTCCATCGGCGGGTCGCCGAGTGGCCCGCAGTGTACAACCGGCCCCCGGCCGCGGCTAGTACGCCGCCGCCGCGCCTACTTGGCGGACGAGCCCGCCACGCCCTCCGCCGCGCCGGCCTTCAGGCGGCGCAGGATCGCGCGCCGCACGTGCGTCAGCGGGCGCGCCACGAGCCGGTGCAGTCGAATCCACACGCTCAACCGCTCCACTTCCGCCCGCTCGTCGGGCGTCAACAGGTCCGGTCGCAGGCGCCGCTTGTGCTTGAGGAGGTGGTAACGGTCGGCCCGTTGAAATCGCCCCAGAACCCACTGGGCCGCGGACCCGCCACGCCAGCCCGCTCGAGGCAGATGCAAGGCAATCTGAAAGTCGATCAGATACGGCCGGCCGTCATCGCCGACCAGAATGTTCTGCCGCTTGTTCAGGTCGACGTAGGCGATCTGCCGGGCATGCACGGCCGCCAACAGCCGGCCCAGCTCATCGAAGAACGTGTCCGACACCGGCTCCCTCCGGCCGAGCGGGTGGCCGGGCACGAACGCGTGCGCGAAGCCCGTTTCGCCGACCGGTCCGATGTATTGCGGGACGCCGGGCAGGTCGTGAAGCAGCCGATAGATTCGGATCTCGTGTCGGGCGAGGAAGCGGCCGATCCACCGCAGTGGGAGCCCGCAGAAAAGCGGGTTGGTGCGCCCCAACTTGACCACGATCAACCCGTCGGGCCCGCGATACAGGCCGGTCGCGGCGAAGAAATCGTGCTTGAACGTCTCGACCCGCTGGTAGCGCCCGCCCTGACACTCGATAACCTCAGGCAGGCATCCCCCCGGCAGTGCGTATAACCACCCGTGTCGTGGACGGGCGGAAACCTTCGCGGGGGCGTTCACGTGCGCGATTATACCGGACATTCCACGAAGGGTGGGGCGCGGCACACCGCAAGTCGGTCGAATGTCCGCGCGGCGTTGGGCACCGCAGGCCACCATTAGGAAGCAGTTAGGATGTGACGAGAAACCGTCATTAAAAGGCGTGCGGCACCCTGTGGGTATTGGCGCGGTCTGAGGGTGCCGCAGCGAGTGGAAGCAAGTTCATTATTTTCAAACACTTACGCCTGATTTCCAACCAGGCGTCTATTTCGACTCCTAAGAGCCTCCTACAGTATATCGAATCAATTTCGAGATTCAACCGTCTGCGCGCGATTCTCGCTCGGTTTCCGTGCCCTCGACGTCATCGCGGGACGCCTCCAGGCGACGCAGCAGGTCGGGAGCGATCTCGGACGGCTCCGCCGCACCCCACCCCCGCAACCGCTGCGCGACCTCCGCGCGGGTGGCCGGATCGAACTCCCCATCTGCGACCACCTGCGCCTCCACCAGCACCGCCGCTGGCGGCAGCTCGCCCCGCGCGCTCAACAGACGCAGGGCTGCGGCCATGCGCGCGTACTCGCGTGCCTTCGACAACGGCGGGCCGCCCCGGGCCTTGGCCGCCCACTCGACGGCCGCCGCGAGGTCACTCTGGCGGAGCGCGAGCAGCGCACGGGCGAAGCAGGCCAACGGGTTCGTCGGGTCGCGTTTCAAGAGCGCATCAGCCGCCCCCGGGGCGGTCGGCTCGCCGGCCAAAGCCGCGGACCAGACGAAGAAGGATTCGAACTCGCGGCTCTCGGGCAGGCGGAGCAGCGCGTCGTGCCAGGCCACGGCGGCATCGCGATACCGTCGGGTCTGGAGGCAGGCCTCCTGAAACCCGCGCAGGGCTGGATAGTGCGTGGGGTGATCCCGCAGCAGCGCGGCATAGACCTGCGCCGCTTCGGTCCAGTTGTGGCTGCGCAAGTGATACTCGGCCAGCGCCAGCCCCGCCTGCCAATTGCCCGGCTCCTGCGCGAGAACGCGTTGCAGGATACGGAACCCGTCAGCCCCCGTCCCGTAGCGGCGGTCGCGGATCATGCAGAGGGCCAGGCCGATCTCCGCCGGGCGCGGCGCATAACCGAGCTCCATCGCCCGGAGGAAGCGCGGGCAGGCCTCGTCGTCGCGCTCCAGTTCAAACATCAGCAGCAAACCGAAATCGGTGTAATGCGCCGCCCGCGTCCGCGGGTCGTCCGGCAGGCGCGCCTCCCCGGCCGCGTACGCGGCGGCCGCCTCCTCCAGCCGGCGCAGCGCTTGCAGCGCGTGCGCAAGGCGCTTCCAGGAGGAGTAGCGCTCCGGCTGAAGGGTCACGGCCGCGCGGGCCTGTGCCAGGGCCAGTTGCGGGAGACCGGCCATCAGAGCGCGATACGAGAGCCGCCGGTGAAACGGCGCGCGGTCGTCCGGCCCCGGGAAGTACACGGGCAGATCGGGCACGCGGGCCGCCCGCTCCAACGCGTCGCACAGCCGCTCGTTGAAGAAAAAGAGCTGCGATTCCCCCGTCGGCACGCGGGCCGCATCCGCCGCGCTGAGCGGGTGGTTGCGGGCGAAGTCGTATGCCACCGCGAGGGCCTCGAGCGCGCGCGGGTCGTTGGGATACAACTCGACCAGCCGCTCGGCGCGCAGCAGCGGGCTGCGAGCGATACGGACCTGCGCGCTGGCGACGAGCATCAGCACAACGGCCGGCACGGCGGTCGCCGCCGCGACGACGGGCAGCCGCCGCGCCGCCGCGACCCGCGCGAGGCGTGGCAGGACCGCGGCCGCGCTCACGAGCACGAGGCCGACGAGCGGCTGATAGAGGTATCGGTCGGTGGCGGCCGCCTCGCGCGCTCCGACGAAGCCGAGCACCGGCAGGAGCAGGCCCCAGAACCACGCCCAACCGAGCAGCATGGGGGCGTCGCCGCGGCGGGCGGCACGGACGGCATGAAGCACCGACAGCGCTGCGAACCCCAGGCCGGCCCACACCCGCGGGTTGGCCCAGTGCGTGGCCGGGTCCGGCAAATACCAGAATGAGAGCCAGGCTGGCGCGAGCACGCTGCGCAGATAGATCCACAGCGCCAGGCCGCTGCGCGCCACCGGGTCCCCGAACAGGCCGCGGGAGGCATCCTCGAGGATCCCGGAGGCGTGCGTCGTGAGCGCCGTCAGCCCGGCGAAACCGGCGCAAAGCACGGCGACGATGTACAACCGCGGCGAGCGCGCCGCCCGCCGGGGGCCATGCCTGGCAGCTTCCAGCGCGGCCGCCGGGAGAATCCAGCCCGGCACCGGCTTGCACATCATCGCCAGGGCGAGAGCCGCGAGCACCGCGCCAAACCACGCCGGATGTCGCTCCAACGCGCGTGCGTAAAGCCACAGAGCCAGGAGCGAAAAGAGCGCCGACAGGAGATGGGTGCGCCCCATGTCCGCCGCGTACGCGGTGACCAGCGCCGGATGCACCGCCCACAGCAGCGCGCCGGCCCAGGCTGCGAGCGGCGCAACCGCATCGTGCCGCCGCCCGGCCGGCCGCAGGAGGGTCGCGAGCACCAGCCAGACCATCAGCGTGTTTCCGGCGTGCAACAGGAGATCCGTTTGACGGAATCCGGCGGCATCCGGTCCGCGCAGGGCCCACTCGAGCGCGTAGGTCGCGAGCGGAAGGGGCTGGTAGAGGTCGTCCTGCACGGTGGCGAACAACCGGGCCACACGGGTCGGCAGCGACGGGGCCGGGAGCGGACCGGCGGCCGGATTCACGTCCGGATTGTCGACGATGAAAAGGAACTCGTCGCCGACCAGCCACGGGGAATCGAGCGCCGGGCAACCGACGAGCAGCGCGGCCGCGACCAGCACGGCGCCGCCGAGTACGGCGCGTCCGCGGCCGGGGTAATCCGCGGGCGCCGCAGGCCAGCCGGATTGGGGCGACGCGTCGGGCGCGGCGGAGGGCATGCGGACCTTATGCCGCAAAGGTGAGCGAACTGCAAGGACGTGGTGCGAAGCGGCGCAGCGCCCGCGGTACGCCCGGCGGCGACGGGTCCGGGCGGCGCGCGCCGCGCCCGCCGCCCGGGGCGTCGGGGTTTTCCGGGCGGCGCGGGCGCGGCGAACGTTAGGGTTGTGCGAGCAACGCGGCCCGCGCGGCGCAGCGCGGCGGGAGATTTGCCTTGCTCGCCGCTTCCGTCGCCTCTAATATCGTCGAAGACTGCGGTGTGCCCCGAAGATCGCGTACGGATCCGAAAGAGACCACTAGTGTGAGTGCATCCGCGTCGCCGCTCTCCGCCAGCGTCCTCATGCTGAACCGCCTGTACATGGCAGTGCGGGTGATCGGGGCGCGGCGCGCGCTGACGCTGCTGTACGGCGAGCAGGCCGAAGTCGTCTCGGTCGAGGACGACAAATACTTGTCCTACGACTTCGCCGACTGGGTGGAAGTCAGCCAGTTCAAGCAGCGCTTCGAGCCCGAGCGGTACGACTGGGTTCGCACCGTGCGGTTTCAGATCGCGGTGCCCAAGATTATCCGCCTGCTGGGGTACGACCGGATTCCGTCGGCAGGCGTGAAGCTCAACCGGCGGAACCTGTTCGCGCGGGACCAGAACCGCTGCCAGTACTGCGGTCAGAAGTTTCCCACCAGCGAGCTGAGTTTGGACCACGTCATCCCGCGCTCCCAGGGCGGCACGAACTCGTGGGAGAACATCGTCTGCGCCTGCGTGCGCTGCAACGTCCGCAAGGGCGGTCGCACGCCGGAGCAGGCCAACATGCGGCTGATCAGCAAGCCGCGGCGGCCGCGGCGTTCACCGGTGCTGACGCTCAAGCTGTCCGAGTCGAAGTACGCGAGTTGGCGGCAGTTCCTGGATTTCGCCTACTGGAACGTCGAGCTGAAGTGAGGGCCGCCGCGGGCCCCGCCCGGCGGAGCCCGGCGCGCCGCGGCCGGGGTCAGACCGCCTCCCGCCCGCGAGCACGGTCAGCAGCCCCGCGGACACGGTGCTGCGCATCATCCCCGGTGCGCCGCCGCTTCTCCCGCGGCCTCCTGCGCCCGCTTGGCGACCCCCCGCGGACCTGCGACAATATGCTCGATGAGCAAGCGAGCGGAAACGAAGCGGAAAGCCGGTATGGACGCGGAGTTGATCGAGAAGTTCGAGCGCCGCGTGCGGCAGGACGGTCGCTACCCGCCGGAGGCGTTCGAGTTCCTGCAACGCGGTCTGGAGCTGGCCGCCCGGATCAAGTACGGCGAACGGCAGGGTAACGCGCCGCGACACGTCAGCGGCCAGGAGTTGTGCCTGGCGCTGCGGATCCTGGCATTGCAGCAGTGGGGGCTGCTGGCCCGCGACGTGCTCGCGCGCTGGAACATCCACCGCACGCGCGACTTCGGCGAGATGGTGTATCTGATGATCGACCTCGGCCTGATGGGCCGCCAGGAGTCGGATGACATCAGCGACTTCGACGACGTGTACTCCTTCCGTGAGGCCTTCTCCCAGTATCGCATTCAGCCGCCCGCGCCGCCGGAGCACGACACGGACGCCGCGTGACCGGATCCTACGTCCCGAACCTGAGCGAGCCGACCCGCCGCTGGCTGCGGTTCATCGCGCTGCTCGCCGCGCTCGGCGTCTTGGGCGCCGTTCTTTACTCCCTGCGCGCCGTCTTCACCCCGGTCCTCGCCGCGCTGGCCATCGCGTACGTCCTCAACCCGCTCGTGACGAGGCTCGAGCGGCGGGCAGGCATCGGGCGACTGACCACGGTGCTGGTCGCCTATCTGCTCCTGGGCGGGGTGCTGCTGTTCGGCGGGGCCTACCTCCTCAGCGGGACCCTGGCCCAGATCCGCGAGTTTGCCGAGCAGGTCCCCGACTACGTGGACCGTTTCGGCCGGTGGCTCACGGAAGTGCGGGCGCGACTGCCGACCGCGCGGCCGGGCGGGCCCGCGGAGACCGCACCGGCGGGGTCGCCACCGGTCGCGGCCTGGTGGGCGACGCTCGCGCCGCTGCTGCGCGAACACGGCGCCCGCGCCGCCGGCGCGGCGCTGAGCCAGGTGGGCGGGCTGCTGTCGAGCCTGGCCACCCTGGTGTCGCTGTTCGTGCTGGTGCCGCTGTTCACGTTCTTCTTCCTCTGGCGGTTCAACGATCTGACGGCGACGATCCGCGACCACCTGCCGGCGCGCTACCGCGACCGGATCGTTTACATCGTCGCGACGACCGACGGGGCGGTCGCGAATTTCTTTCGCGGGCGGCTCATCGTCTGCGCGCTGCTGGGCCTGTTGCTGGCGGTCGGCTGGCTGCTGGTCGGGGTGCGATACAGCCTGCTGCTCGGGCTGCTGGGCGGCGCGCTCAGCCTCGTGCCCTATCTGTCACTTCTGGTCGTGCCCCCCGCGCTGCTGTTCGCCTACCTCGGTGCGGTTGAGGCCGGCCAGCCGTGGCTCTGGCCCGTCGTGCTGGCCGCCGGCGTCTATCTGGCCGTCCAGGCGCTGGAGACGTTCCTCCTCAGCCCGCTGATCGAAAGCCAGGCCAACGGCCTGCACCCCCTAACCACGGTGCTCGCGATCCTGATCGGTGCGCACACCGCCGGACTGCTGGGCATGTTGCTGGCCGTCCCGGTCGCCAGTACGCTCAAGACGCTGGCGGCCGAATTCCTGCTGCCCGAGATCCGGCGGTTGGCGCAAGAGCCGCCCCCGGCCGCATCGCCGCCGGCGACCGCCGAGGCGTGGGCGGCCTCGGAGCGGCCACCGGCCGGTGAGCCGACGCCCGCGCCGCGGCCGGTCGATGCGGTGCCGTCGGATCCGGCGTCGGCTGTTGGCCGCCCGACCTGAGGTGTCCAGATGCCCGAGTCTCCGACCACGAACGACTCGCGGGCGCCGTTCGGGACGTTGCCGCGCCGCTCGCCGGCGCTGCTGTGGATCATCCTCGCGCTGCTCGTGCCCTGGCTGGCCTTTCTGGTCTGGCTGGCCTGGCGCTACCCCGCCCGCGGATGACGACGGTTTCCTCCAACCTGCTCGCCAGCGGGGACGAAGCACAACCACACCCGCTCGACGCCGCCGTGTGGCGCGACAACCTCGCGGCGCTGCGAAACGTGGACGCGGCGTTGGCCGACCTCCTGGCGGACACCCGGTTGCCGCCGCAGTGGCGCGCCGTGCAAGGACTCGACGGCTTCCCGACCTGGCGCACCGAGACGCCGGGCGCGCCTCCGGCGTGGCTGGGCGGCACCGCCCTGCCACGGCGTCGCGCCGCCGCGCTGCTCGGCAGCTACCAGAGCGGCGACCGCAACCCCGCGCTGCCCACGCTGGGCACCGGTGCGGAGGCGCTCGAACTGCTCGAGCGCCTGCCGCTCCATATCGCCGTCTATATCTTCCTCGACGACCTCATCGCGACGGCCGCCGTGTTGCGGACAACGCCGCTGGCCCCGGCGCTGGCGGCCGGCCGCCTCATCCTGATCCCGCCCGACGATCCCCGAACGTGCCTGACCGCCCTGCTTGCGGAGCGCCCGGGCCTGCTGCCGCCGGCCAGCCTGCTCCTGCCGGACTGCGTTTCGGCCGAACGCGTCTCACAGCTCAAGACGTGGTGTCAGACCGTCGCTGAGGAAACCAACACGCGGCGCGCGGCCGAACTGGCCGCCTTGCGAATCGCCGCGACGCCCCGCGACCGTGCGCCGCCTCGCGTGGCCGTGCTCGCCTTGCAGCCCGCCGGGCCGACGCACGCGCTGGCCGCCGTGCTGGCCCGCGGCGCCGGAGCGCTCGGATGGCCGGTGCACGTCGCCCGCGTCGACGGCCCGGCTCAGGTGGACGGGCTCTGTCACGTGCGGGAACTCGCGGCCCTGCGGCCGTCGGTCACGCTGGGCGTCAACCATTTACCGAGCGTGCTGCCCGTGCCGGTGCCAGAGCCGGCCTGCGCGTGGGTGCTGAGCGCGGCGCAGGCCGCGGCCTTGCCGGCCGCGGACGATGCGTTGCGGCTGGCAGCCTCGCCGACGGTCGCCGCAGCGCTGCGCGCCGCCGGCGTGGCGGAGGAACGTATCGTGCCGTGGTTTTGGGCGTGCGAGGACGCGCCGCCGCCGGCCGCGCCGGCGTCGCCTTCCGGAGTCATGCTGATCGGCGATCGACCGCCGGACCGCCCGGAGTCCCAGGGGATCACGCAGGACACGCATCGGCAGCTCTGGGAAACCGTGCGAGTTTTCGCGACCCGCGCGTGGGAGACGCCGCTCGGTGCCAACGCCGAGCAGTTGCTGGTCCGCGCGGAGCAGCAGACCGGCGTCCGCCTGCGTGACGCGGCAATTCGCGAGCACTTCCTTCAAGCGGTGGCGGAAGCACTCGTGCCCGCCGTGACGCTGACCGCGGTCGCGGAGGAGCTGGCGCGCCAGCACCGTGTGCTCACGGTCGGCGCGGGCTGGGAGGCGTGGAAGCATCCGCGCCACATCCGGCACGCGGCCACCACGATGCTCGCGCCGCCGGACGCCGGGGCCGAGCCGCTCGCCTGCGTCGCCGCCGGTGGGCGCGACCCGCTGTCCGCAGCGCTGGTCGCGGCGGCGGCGGCGGGCCGGCCGATTGTGGTGCATCGCCCGGCGGGCGGACCGCCGCCGGCGCTGGGCGAGGTCCTGCGTCCCGGCGTGCACTGCGAGACGTTCGTTGACACGCGGGACTTGCGACGCCTCGTACAATTGTCGCGTGCAGGGTCCTCGGCGGTGCGGGAGCGCGCCGCGCGGGCGGCCGCGCACGTGCGCGCCTTTCACTCGTACCGGCAGCGCTGGCAAGACCTGATGAGGCGACTGGGGATCGCATGGGCCTGATGTGCGGGCGAAACCGCCGCGGCTGCGTCCGCACGGTTCGCGCGGCGGCGGTGGTGGGATGGCTCCTGGGGGGCCTGGCGGCGGCCGGTGCGGCCGAGCGGGCCGTCACCGTGCTAGCGGACTTCGAGAGTGCGACGGTCGCCGCGACGGTCGGCGAGGTGCGCAACGTGCTCGCCGGGGATTGCGCGGTGCGGCGGGTGTCGATCCCGGCGCGGGGTCAGGGCGCGCTGGCCTTGGATGTCGGCGCGACCCAGCCGGACGCTTCACTGGTTTGCGACCTGCTGTTTCGCGAGCCGGGCCGCTTCAGCGACGCCGACGAGATCGCGGCGTTCGTCTGGCTGGCAGAGGGCGAGTTCGAGCTGGCCTTCCGACTGATCGACCGCCGAGACCAGGTCTTCGAAACACCTCCGCTGCGGGTGAGCGCCGGGCGACGTTGGACGCGGGTGGCCGCGGCGCTCGAGCCGCCGCGGTTGCTGGCGGTCGGCGGGGAAGGGCCGTGCGTGCCGCCGATCGAGTTGATCGGCGTGCGGGTCGCGACGCGCGCCATCGGCAAGCAGACGATCTTTCTCGACGACATCCAGATCGCGCACCGGGTGGAGGTGCGCGACCTGGTGGCGGGCTCGTTCGAGTTCAACGAGCCGACGCGGATCTACGAGCCGGGCGCGACGGTCGGCGCGGTGGTGGTGCTGGAAAATCGCTCGCGCCGGATGCCGTTGAACATCCGCGGGGAGCTGGCCTGGACGCGGCCCGACGGCACCGTGCTTGCGACCCAGCAGGCCGGCGTCAGCCTGCCGGCCGGCGGCGACGACTTCCGCTCATACCGCAAGCTGGACTTCTCCCAGCGTATTCGGGAACCGGGCCTGTACCGCCTCGTCGCCACGGTGCGGGCCACCGGCTGGACGACGGCCGCAACGTTCGAGACGACCATCGCGGTGACGCCCAGCAATCGGCGGTTGGCGCGGGGTCGGGCGGAGTTCTTCGGCGTCCGCAGCAACCTGCTGCGCGAGCCGGACGTCGACCAGTTGCTCGAGGTCGGCGTCGCGCGGGACATCGGCGTGAACCTGCTGCTGTTGGACGTGCCGTGGGCGCGCCTCGAGGCGAAGCGCGGCACCCTGGACTGCGCCCTGCTCGATCCGCTCGTCGACGCGCTCTTGCAACGCGACATCGCGCCGGCGGTGCTCCTCACCACTCCGCCGACGTGGTTGCCCCCGAGCGGGCCGGACCGTCTGGAGGCCCTCGCGACGCTGCTGAGTCGTCTGAGCGACCACTTCGGCGGCCGGCTCACGCGCATTCACCTCAGCGACGCCCTTCTGCCGGACGGCACCACCGTGGAGCGGCTGGCGGCAACCTCAGGCCTGCGGACCCGGCTGGCCAAGTCGCATCCACGGCTGGACCTCTGGCCGCCCGCGGTAGACGTGTCGGAGTGCCCCGACGCGGCCGAAGTCGGCCGGTTCGTTGCGGCTCAGGCGGGCCTGCCGGTGCTGTTCGCGACCTCCGGTCCCGTGGCGGAGGCGGCGACGCGGCTCGACGAGTACCGCCGCGCTGCGGGGCTCACATGGCAGCCGACGCACGCCTGGCTGCACCAGTCCGAGGCCGTCGTGGGCGGCGGCTCGTACGCCGATGCGGAAGACGTGCTTCGCTTCTACCTATGGGCGGCGACTGCCGGCGTCGGCGGGCTGATCTGGTCCGACCTCCGCGACGACGAGAACGACCCGAACCACGGCCACCTGTTCCGCGGGCTGGTTCGCCGCGACTTCTCGCCCAAGGCAGCGCTACTGGGCTACGCGGCCGCGGCGGGCCAGCTCACGGGGTTTCGCTGCGTCGGGCCGGTGCCGGGGGCCGGCGCCGAGTTTGCTTCCGGTCTGTTCATCGGGTCCGATCGACAGGTCGCAGTGCTGTTGCCGCAGCCGGGCGCGGTGCTGCCGGCCGTGCTGGCGCCCGCGCTGGGTGTCCCGGGAGAGCTGACCGCCCAGGACTTCGAGCGACGGCAGCGCCCGATCGCGAGCGGACCGGGTGGACCGCTGGTCCTGACGCTGCCTCGGCCGATGTTCCTGACATTGCGCATGAACGTCGCGGAATCGCGACCGCAGATAACGCTCGCGCGGCCGTGGCTGCGAGCTCCGGGCCTGGTGCTGTGCGGCGAGAGCACGACGTTCGCCGTGGAGCTCGACGCACCGACGGCCCTGCGTCGGAGCTTCCTGCACGTGGTGCTCCCGAAAAACTCTCCTCTGGAGTCCACGCTCACCGCCACCGCCATCCAGGCCGAAGCCGGCGAGACCGTTCGTCAGGAAATCACGCTGCGGCGGGCGTCGGGACGGGAGTTTGAACAGGTCGAGCTGGTGCTGAAGGTGGGCATCGGGGAGACCGTGCTGGAGGTGCCGGTGGTCGTTCGCCCGCTGGCGCGCGTGGCTCGCGGCCCGGGAAATCCCACGCCGTCCGACCGCATCGGTGAGCTCGTGCCGCCGGAGGGGCAGCGGGTGACGGCCAAGGGCACGGTCGCCGCCCGGTACGACGAAACTGGCCTGCGGCTCAGCGTGCGCATTGAGGACGAGCGGTTGGTGCCGCTGCGCGCGAGCCCAAGCGGCGGGGCAACCGGGGACCAGTTGTTGATCGGGCTCGCCGGATCGCAGAGCGGCACCGCGGTGGAGGTCCGCTTCGATCCGAGCGTCGGAGGGCCCGCCGCCGAGCCGCTTCACGGCACGCCGTCCGCCATCTTGGACGGGTGGTCCTGCCTGGCCGAGAACGAGGCGCCGGGGGTGCGGACTTTCCGCGTGCGAATTCCGGCGGCGGCGTTCGGCGCGTCTCGGTTGGCCGGCGGCCAACGTGTCCTGGTCGCGGTGCACTATATCGATGACGACGCGGACGGCTTCCCCGCGGCCCGGTTGCGGTGGGGACGGGGCTTGGACGGCAGCCGCGGAAGCGGTGAGTATCGGGTGCTTGAGCTGTTGAACGACTAGCGGCGAGTGCGTGGGAGAGCCGACCGGCGGGCGAAGCAGGGCAACGCGCACAAGCGGGCGCATAAAAAGGGTGGCGGCAGTCTGTCCTCAGGAGGGGGTTGGGTTTCGAGCGAGGGGGCCGCCGAGGCCGGATCGAGGCTGAGCCCGATCCCGCTCAACGGCCGAAGGACGTAGTCGCCTGCCGGCCACCCGCCAAGCCAAGTTGTCGTCACGCGAAGGGGGAAAAGAGGCGCATCGACAGACCATCCGTGCTCGGTCGATGCGGTTCGGTCGATCGCCACCCGTCCTTGAGCGGTACTGCCGACCGGGATCCACGGGAGCATGAACCCCGCGAGGGGTCGCGATAAAGGCCCGTTACTCTTTTCACCAGCTTGTTCCTCTCGTGACGTCCGAAGTCTATCACAAGCTCCGAACAAGTTTGATTAATTTATTCTCTGAGTTATCAAAACGGACGCGTTCATATCCGGCAGTGTCGCCCCGAGGTTCCTACATCGCCTGTTATATTGCCAATGCAGCAGTATTGATTCTAATAAGTTGGTCCCAAATACGTTATTCAATCTAGGATTGATATTCACTATTTTATCTTGCGGAGTTTGAATCTGTTCGGTTACGAGAGGTTCGCCCCTGTTCAAACGGGGTGCCGACCTCCGACGCCGAGCGCGTCGGGGTCCGCTAAGCACTTTGGGCGCCACCGAGCGCTAGGGGAGTCGGGGCCGAACGCACAGGGGCCGCCGAGCGCCTTGAAGCGGCTGCCCAGCGTGCTCGGGGCCACCGAACGCAACTTGGATTGCGTCCGCCGATTGAAAGTCTGAAAAAAACTTACAATCGGCGGGCCGTCGGTCAGGTCCGAGCTCGTATCGAGGTTTGCAACGCCCCCGCCCCCCGACTCACCGTCGGCGTCGCCAGGCGGCACGCATCGATGGACCGCCTCTGACCAACGCGGTAGTTCGCGTCTGAGACACGGCCGGCTTTCACGGGCCGATGTTCCCGTTCGACACCCGCCGCAAAACTTTCCGGAGCATCAGGTAATTCGCCCCCTGGTACTGCGTCACTTCCGCCGAGATCACGAACTCCGAGAAACCCTGCTTCGCCTCCTGCTCCATGGTCTCCAAGAGCTGGCTCGGCAGCAGCTCGAGTATCCGCGGAGCCGTCGCCGCGTCGTCCAGGAGAAACTCGAAACAGGGACGGCCGCTATCGTAGACGAGTCGCCCGGGACGTTCAATCAGGAAGGTGCCCTCCAACAGAAGCGGCTGCCCGTCCGGGCCGAGACGTGGGCCGCCAGCGGTCACGGTTTCCGCGGCCCTTGCCGGCACAGGCCGGGTGCGGCCCTGTTGCAGCAGCAGATCCCGCAACACGTCGGCCTGTTGCGGGCGGCGGGCGCCCGCCGCGTTCTCGCCGGGGCGAGCCGCCGGCTGGGTATCGCCAGCTTTCTGGGGTTTCGGTGAGGCGGCTGTCGGGCCGAGGACCAGCAGGCCCAGCGCCATCAGAGCCAGTTTGCGATTGAGCATGGTATCGCCTCCGCAGCGGAGCCGGCGTCGGCCGGCGCGGGGCGGTGTGCCGCTCGCGAGCCGCGGGTGACGATCGGCGGCGGACGATGCCGCCGCTCGGCTCGGGCGGGCGCGGCGCACGTCCCGCCTCATAAGGGTATCGCGCCGCAGAGGCGGCGTCGAATCAGCCGATAGAAAGTGGCTGCGGCAACGCGGCCGGCACGGCACTCGACGGCCGACGGAAGTGCCCCGCCGAGCGGGAGCGCGGCATGCACGACACGCTCATATTCGGGGCCGGCGGGCTAGGTCGCCAGGTCCTGGATATCTTCCTCCAGGCGGGGCGATATCGCCCGATCTGTTTTCTCGATTCGGATCCCACGCTGGCCGGAACCGAGGTGGCGGGCGTCCCGGTGCGTGGGGGCCTGGAGCAGTTGGAGCCGCTGCGTCAGGCCGGCCTTCGGCGGGCCATCGTCGCGATCGGCGACAACGTCACCCGCGTGGCCCTGGCTGAGACGCTGGTTCAGTCGGGGTTCGAGCTGATCTCGGCCATCCATCCGCTCGTGAGTCGGGCCCGCTCGGCCGAGGTCGGCCCGCACGCGATCATCGGGCCGCGGGCGACCATCTGTGTGCACGCGTCCATCGGTCCGCATGTCGTGATGGGGGCCGGCGCGATCGCGGAGCACGACAACGTACTGGGCCGCGGCGTGTTTTTGGGGCCGGCGGTGCGACTGGCTGGCGGCGTCCGGGTGCAGGACTTCGCGCGGCTGGAAATCGGGGCGACGGTGATTCCCGGTCGGACGATCGGGACCGGAGCGCAGGTCGCGGCCGGCACCGTGGTGATTCGGGATGTGCCGCCGAACCGGCTGGCATCCGGCGTGCCGGCGGTGGTGGGTGAGCGAGCCGGGTCGCGCTTCGTCGCGGACGGGGCCTGACGACGGCGACCTGCATCGCCAAACCCCGGCGCCCGGACTACACTCGACTTTTGGAGGCACGCGCGCCTCGCGGGCGGCTGTCCGCCCGTCTGGCCTGAGCGGATCCGTTCTTGAATGGAGATGGGCATGAGCAGGACCATGCGGCGCGGGGCCGTCGGCGCGGCGGCATTGGTGTCGATTTTCGTCCTCGCGGCGTCGGCGGTGGCGCAGGTGAATACGGAGGCGGTGACGCCCGCGGTGGCACAGCCGACGCCGCCGGCGACCTCCCCCAAGTCCGGCGGTGCGGAGAGCGGGGAGAAGGAAAAGCCGAAGCGCTTCCCGACGATCGAAGAAGCCACCAAGGACATGCAGGCCCTGGAGGGGCTGTTCACGCTGTACCGGTTCGACCCGAGCGACCGCCAGCGCGACCCCGAGCGGCTGCTGGCCAAGATCCCGAAGAACCTGATCGGCGAGGACCTGCTGTTCGCGACGAGCATTTCGCGCGGGTCGCTGGCGGGGTGGATGTGGAACGACGAGCTGTTCCGCTGGGAGATCGTCGGCAATCAGCTCAAGCTGACGGTCCCGGACACGCGGTTCGTGCGGCCGTCGGGCGCGCCGATCACGGAGGCGGTGAACCGGACGTATCCCGAGACCTACCTGGCGGCGGTGCCCATCGTCGGGATGTCCCCGCAGGGTGACGTGCTGATCGAGCTGGGCCCGTTGCTCAAGTCCGACCTGGCGCGGCTGGGCGCCCTGGGCGGCGGGCAGATTCGCAGCGAGCTGAGCACCTGGTCGAAGGTCAAGGTGTTTCCCGACAACATTCTGATCGACGTGGAGCTGGCGGTGTCGGGCGGCCAGGGCGGTCGATACGTCGGCGTGTCGTACGCGTTCCGGCGGTTGCCGAAGCTGGGCACTTACAAGCCGCGCGTGGCGGATCCGCGGGTCGGCTACTTCGTGACGGCCCAGGTCGACTGGGCGAAGAAGCCGAGCGAGCGCGAGATGTTCGACCGCTACATCAATCGCTGGAAGCTCGAGAAGCGGGACCCGTCGCTGGAGCTCTCGCCGCCGAAGGAGCCGATCGTCTTCATTATCGAGAAGACGGTGCCGATCCAGTGGCGCCGCTGGGTGCGCGACGGGATTCTGGAGTGGAACCGGGCCTTCGAGCGCATCGGCTTCGTCGACGCGTTGGTCGTGCAGCAGCAGACCGACGACAACGAGTATGCGAACTACGACCCGGAGGATGCGCGTTACAACTTCTTCCGGTGGGGCGTTTCGGGCCGCGCGTTCGCCGTGGGGCCGTCGCGGACGGACCCCCGCACGGGACAGATCCTGGACGCGGACATCCTCTTCGACGACGCCTTCGTGCGGGTCTTCACCTACGAGTTCGACCTGTACGGGCCGGCCGCCATGGCGGATGTGCGGGGGCCCGCCTTCGAGGAATGGCTGCGATCGCAGCCGGAGGCGGTGCCCCCGTTCCTGAAGGCTTGGCACGAACAGGAACAGGCGGATCCGGAGATCCGCGACTGGCGCGCGCTGGAGGCCGAGCTGCTCCGGCAGGGCCGCTGCGCATGCGCTTACGGCCGCGGGATGCAGCACCAGCTGGCGCTGGCGCACTACGCGCTGCTGGCGACTGGGAGCGGATCGAAGAAACTGCCCGAGCGGGTGATCGGCGAGGCGATCCGCGAGGTCGTCGCGCACGAGGTCGGCCATACGCTCGGCCTGCGGCACAACTTCAAAGCCTCCGCGTGGCTGCCGCTGGATGAGATCCGCCGCCGCCGCAACACGACGAGCGAGCCGACCACCGCGTCGGTGATGGACTACAACCCGCTGCTGTTCTTCGCCGGGGACAAGCTCGATGCGGTGCGGCACTTCGTCACACCGACGATCGGCCCGTACGACGAGTGGGCGATCGAATACGGCTACGCGATGCCGCCGGCCGGCAAGTCCGAAGAGGAGTTTCTCCGGGAGATCGCCAGCCGCGGGGCCCGGCCGGAGCTCCAGTACGCCACGGACGAAGACGCCGCGTGGGTGTACTCGCCGGACCCGCTGGTCAATCGGTACGATCTGTCGTCCAACCCGACCGACTACGCCGCCGCCCGCATCGCGCTGGTGGACGAGCTGCTCAGCACGATCCTGGATTGGGCGCTCCAGCCCGGGGAGCCGCGCTATTACTTGCGGCGGGCCTTCGACGTGCTGTGGTCCGAGCGACACCGCAATCTCCAGTACGTCGCGCGGCTCGTCAGCGGGCAATATTTCCACCGGGATCAGCACGGCGATCCGGATGCCCGCCCGGCCTTCGTGCTCGTGCCCGCCGAGCAGCAGCGCGCGGCGCTGCGCTACCTGGCGAACACCGTGTTCCACGCGGACTTCTTCCGCGTACCGCCGAGCCTGCTCAACCAGCTCGCCCCGACGCGCTGGTTGCACTGGGGCGTCAACGCCCCGACGCGCTTGGACTACCCGCTGTCCGCGCGCATCCTGGCGATGCAGACCTCGTCGCTGCTCGACCTGCTCGCGCCGCCGGCGCTCGAACGACTGCACGACGCCGAGCTGCGGACCGAAGACCCCGCGCAGCGCTTCACGGTGGCCGAGCTGCTCCAGACACTCAGCGCAGCGATCTGGCCGCAGCTCACCGAGCCCGGCCCGGGCCCGTTCAGCGACACGCAGCCGATGATCCCGACGATCGCGCGCAGTCTTCAGCTCGCACACCTGGAGATCCTGACCGCCCTCGCCCGGTCCGCGCCGGGCCAAGTCCTGCCGCCCGATGTGCAGTCGATGGTCCGCTTCGAGCTGCGGCGGAAGAGCGAGCAGATCGGCAAGGTTCTCGGAAATAACCCGCTGGACTTCGCCTCCCGCGCGCACCTGACCGAGTGCAAGTCGCGCATCGACCGGGTGCTCGACGCCCAGTACATCGCGCCCTGACCGCACACCGTCGGCCGCCCCGGCGACCGGCCGCGCGCGCCGCGCGGATCGGCCGCGTGCTCCGGCCGCCGCGGCGGCGGGACGACCTACTGCGTCTGGCGCCGCACAATCATGTCGAAGTTGCGCACCATGCCGGTGTGGAAGGCGCGGGTGATCGCGAGGTAAAGCACCGCGGCCGCGAGGCTCATCATGAAAGCGGTAAGTCGGAACCGGTTTATGTCGTCAGCGGCCGCCGGGCGGCCGCCCGGAACGCTCCAGGCGGCCTGAGGCTCGACGAGTCTCCACGGGTCCAGCAGCACCTGCATCGCGGGGAAGGGCGCGAACGGGAGCAACACCGCCCCGCCCTCGCTCGCCTCGACCAGGGATGCGCCGGACAAGGTCAGCCCTCCCGCCACCCCGGACACTACGGCCGTCGCGGTCATCACCGCCTTCACGGTCTTCCGCGAAACCAGCGAGCAGTGCAGGCCGATCATCGCGGCCCCCGCCGAGAAACTGATCATCAGGAGCGGGACGCCGACGGCGGCCTCCGGCGGCACGACGGGTGGCGATTTGGTCAGCAGCCCGGCGAGCGCGAACGCCAGGATCACGGCGGTCGGCACGGCAATGAGCGGCAGCGCCAGCCGGACCAGCCCCTGGAGCATGCCCGCCACGATGTAACGGCTGGTCAGCGGCGTGGAGAGCAGCAGCTCCATCGTCTGGGCCTCCTTCTCGCGGGTGAACGTGGTCGCGGCCGTGTTGGTCACGACCAGCAGTACGACGGCCAGCGCGAGCCACACGAAGTAGGTGAGCAGCGCGCGCGTCGGGCCGGGCGCGGCCGCGCTCAGGCCCCACCAGCCGCCATAGTGTCCGAGGAACAGCGCGGCGCCGGCGAGGGCTCCCGCCACGATGAAAAGGGGGCGGAGCAGCGAGCGTCCGCCGGCCGAACCGCGGGTGCTCGCCTCGCGCCAAGCGATCGGGTTCCGCCAGACGCGGCGGATCCGCCGCGCGGTACGGGGAGAGCGGCGGGGCCGGCGATCGGCCAGCCAATTCCACAGGCGGCTTTCGCCCTCGCGGGCCCCACGGCGGACGAAGAACAGGCTGATAAGCACCATGGCCGCGGAGACCAGGGTCGTCAACACCATGTAACCGTACTGGGGGTAGGCGAGCAGGTAGCGGGCCGGCCAGCCGTAGTGATACACGTCGGACAGGGGCGGCGCGGGGGTCTGGCCCATGGCCACCAGCAGCGCCAGCAGCGGGTGCAGCGGGGCGAGCCAGCTCATCTGTGGGGGGGCGTTGGCGGAAAGCGTCCAGGCGCCGGTGCCGGGCGGGGCCTCGGGGAGGCGCGCCACCGTGGACAAGCCGCACAGGCCGACGCCGAGGAGGTAGACAGCCACGCCGGCGAAGAACGCGAAGAGAGTCCGGCGGGTGCCGAGCCGCAGAAAGCTGATGGCGATCGCGATCGAGCCGGTGATCAGACCGGTGCAGGCCGCCAGGCCGAAGCTCTCGAAGATCTCGGCGGTGGTCACGCCGCCGAAGAGCATGGTGATGCAGCAGATGGGCAGGCCGGCGAGCAGCAGCGCCCAGACGAAGAACAGGCGGCTGAAGAGCGAGCCGAGGACGATCTGGGCGTTGGAGAGCGGCGTGGTGAGCAGGATGTTGTACGTGTTGGCGTCCTTTTCCTGCGTAATCGCGCCGGCGCAGAACACGGGTGCGATGAAGCTCATCAAGAAAAGCTGGACGATGCTGACGTTCATGAAGGCGCGCGTGGCCTGCTTGGCGAGGTCGGCCAGCGTCTGGCCGGCGCCGCCGACCAGCAGCCCGCCGCTCAGCAGGAACACGCCCAGCAGCGCGGCGAGGTAGACCACGCGGACCAGCAGGTGACGCGGGCGTTTTGACCCGACGGCCACGACGCGCAGCAGGATCGGGTTGCCCGGGAGCAGACGCCAGAGCCAACGGCCCAGGTCGGCGGCAGCGCTCATCGCCACGCCCCACTCATAGCGCGGCGCCGCAGCGGCCGCAGAACTTCGCGGTTTCGTCATTCAGCGTGCGGCAGGCCCGACAGCGGACCCGGACCGCCGCCGGCGCGGCGGGATCGTCGGCCGGCCGGGCGGCGCGCTGCCGATCAAGCTCCTCGAGGGCATCGCCGAGCACGCCGCCGGCCGCCCGGGCCCACGGCTCGATGTCCGCCCGGGCCTGCTGCGGATCGGGGACGATGCCGGCGCCGGCGGCCCCCAGCCGTCCCACATGGGACAGGAGGCCCCCGAGAATCATGAGGATGAAGCCGCCGACCGCCCGCAGCGCCATGCTCCGTACGCGGGCATCGAAGTCGGTGAAGTCGCCGAAGTGCAGCGCGGCGGAGAGGAACGTCGAGAGGAAGAGCAGCAGCCCGACGGTCGTCAGCAGCAGGCCGGCGTAGTGCGCGGCGCGGCGGGATTTGGAAAGCTCGTAGCGGGGCGATGATTGCATGGGCAGCGACCTCCGGTGTGTGCGCGGCGGCTACTGGACAATGCCCTTCGTCAGCCGCATGAACGCCGTCTCCAGGTTGACCTCTTCCTGTTTGATTTCGTGGATGCGCAGGCGGTGCGCGAGCATCGCCTCGGCGATGAAGCTGAAGTCGGTCGTGTCGCTGCGGAGCGTCAGCACGATGGCGCCGTCGCGGGCGACCGCGCTTTCGACCGGCGGCAGCCGGCTTAGCACGTCCAGCGCGCGGGCCTGGTCGTCGGGAGTGATGACGTGCACCACGGTGCCGAGCTGCGCGCGGCGGACGGCCTCGCGCACCGAGCCCTGGAAGACCAGCTCGCCCTGTTCGAGGATGCCGATGCTGGTGCACAGGTCGGCCAGCTCCGGCAGGATGTGCGAGCTGATCAGGATCGTCTTGCCCATGCGGTGCAGCTCCTTGAGCAGTTCCCGGATCTCGATGCGGGCCCGCGGATCGAGGCCGCTGGCCGGCTCGTCCAACAGGAGCAGCTTCGGATCGTGCAGTAGGACCCGGGCGATGCTGAGGCGCTGCTTCATGCCGAGCGAGAGCGAGTCCACCAGCGCGTCGCGCTTGTGGGTCAGGTCGGTCAGTTCGAGGACGTCGCCGACGATCTGGGTGCGCTTCGGCCCGTGTAGGTCGTAGGCGGCCGCGAAGAACTCGAGGTATTCCTGCACGCACATGTCCTCGTACGCGCCGAAGAAGTCGGGCACGTAGCCGATCAGCGGCCGGATCTTGCGCGATTCGTAGCCGACCACGTGGCCGCAGACGCGGGCCTCGCCCCAAGTGGGCTGGAGCAGCGTGGCCAGGATGCGGATGGTGGTCGTCTTGCCGGCGCCGTTCGGGCCGATGTACCCGAAGCACTCGCCTTCCTCGATGTTGAGGTGCAGGTTGTTGAGGGCCACGAGCGGGCCGTAGCGTTTGGTCAGGTTGATCGTCTGGATGATCACGGCTCGCTCCCGGGCCGCGGCGGCGACCCCACATACGTCAGCGGCAGCCGCACCCGATACAGCGTCAGCCCGCGGCCGGCCCGCACCGGCGTCGTGCCGCGCATCAGCGCCGCGGGACCGGGCGTCGGCGACCAGCACAGCAGCACGGCCGTGTCGCGCAGCAGCCAGTGCGTGACGTCCAGCTCGGGCAGTCCCTCGGTCGAAAACGACGGCCCCGCCGCGTCGAATTTCTCGTCGGCATTCGGCAGCAGGAATCCGCGGGTGGATGCCAGCAACAACATCCTTTCCGGCCGGCCCACGAACCACGCTCGTGCCGCCAGCGCGCTGCCCAGCCAGCTCTGCTGCTCGCGCCACAACGTCGGCAGGTCGCGGTGGATCAGGTCCGCGCGCTTGCGCGTCGGGCCGCGGCGCCAGGCCGCCACCAACTCGTCCACCACTTTGTATTGGTCAGCGCCCAGCCCGCGCGCGACGCCGCCCGCGGCGACCGCGGGCACCCACACCGCCAGAATGTTGTACGCCGGCGGCACTTGCGGCCGCTGGATCGCCTCCGGCCGGTCGTACAGCAGGTCCAGCCCCGCGGCGCGAATCGGGACGCCGGCGTCCTCGTGGCGCGGGTCGATGAATAGCAGCCAGCCCCCGGCCAGCGGGACCTCCAGGTCGTTGGCGATGAAGCTGCCCGGGGTCAACCGGCCCGTCGCGCGGTCCGCCGTGAGCTCGCCGCGGATAGTGCCGGGCAGCTCGCCGCGCCAGTACCCCGCGAACTGCTTGAGCGTCGCCCGCACCAGCACGTCTGACAGCCGCGCCCGCCCCGCCTCCGCCTCGTAACGATCCGGTGTCACATAGGTCGAACGCGGGCCCGGCGGCTTCGGCAGCGGTCGCAGGTAGTGCCCCGGCCCGGGCAGGGACAGGTCGATCTCCTGCCGCGTCGGCGAGCTGTAGCCGAACAGGACGGGGCCGCGGGCGGCGCGCTGCCCGGCCTCGAGATCCAGCACACTTAGCGATTGCAGGCCGCGCGACAGGGTCCCGCGAATACCCGCGACCGTCGCCAGGCCGGCCGCGCTGCCGATCGCTGCCCAACCCGCGAAGACCACCCAGCTCAGGTGCGTGCGCTGAGCCCGCTGCAAATAGACCCAGGTCGCCAGCGTCGACAACAGGACATAGGCCGCCGCGAACAGGAAGATGACCACCGAGCTGAGGGCGGTGGTGGCCGTGAAGCCGACGACCCCGACCAGCCCGGGATAGGCCTCGACCGTCAGAGGGCCGGGGAAGGTGGTCATGCGGGCTTCGTTCTGGTTGTCTCGATACTTCCGCGCATACGCGTTGAGGTCGAGCACCTCGTGGAACAGGCGCAGATCCGCCCGCGCCACCTCCAGCAGGTCCCGCAGGCTGGCCGCGCATGCCGTCACCCGGCCCGACTCGACCAACCGCATGCTGAACAGATTCAACGCCCCCTCGGACCACGTGTCGCCCAGCGTCCGCAAGGCGCCCGGCGCCAGGTCGGCAACCACCACGGGAATCGGACGCTCGAACGACGCAGCGCGGACACCGCGCGGCACCGCCCGAGCGCTGAAGACCGGCAGACGATCCACCTCGACCGTGCGCCCCTCGCCCTGAAGGGGCAGGATGGCCGCCAGTTCGCTCCGGTGGCCGCGCAGGGCCGCCCAGTTCGGCCCGATGCCGAGCACGAGCTGCCCGCCCGCGCGCACCCAATCCACCAACGCGTCGGCCTGCGCGATGCTCAGGACGGCCGGATCGGGCCGGTCCCAGACCACGACGTTCACCGCCTCGAGCCCGAACCAGGTATCGGGCAGAGCGGCCGGATCCATGCGCGACACGACGATGTTGCGATAAAAGACTCGGTCTCCCCACGATCCATGCCCGGGGCTCCAGCCGCGGGTCGTGAGCTGATCGAGGGCCGTCAGGGCGGGGTAACTGAGGTCGAGGATCAGCAGATCGTCGGATCCCAGCGAAAAGAGCGGCTGGGCCGGCATCGGCAGGCGCGTCACGAGCTCGCGCTGCTCACCCAGCACATCCACGGTGGTCCAGAGCTCTTCATGCGAGTCGGCCGTCGCCAGCAGCCAGAACCGCTTCAGAGGGGTCTCGGGCCCCAGCGCGACGCGCTCGGTGTACGCCACGAGGTCGCCGTCCAGATCCTCGCCCCCCGCCCGCAGCAGCCCTGCAAACGGTCGGCTGCCCTGCACCGTCAGGCGCACCTGAATCGGAAACCATTGTCCGACCCGGAAGACCGAGGACGGCCCCACGGGAAAGCCGGCCTGCACCACGTCGCCCTGCACCGGCTGCGCGGTCGCCCCGCGGGCGAGGACCCAACCGACGACGAACCAGAGGCACGCGCTGCGCCGCATGAAACACTCCCGCCGGGTCCCGCCGCGCAACCCCTGCGCGCCGGGCGGCCCCCAGCACAGATATACCACAACGTGTCGCACGCCGCGACCGCCGACGCGGCGTCGGCCGGCAGCGCGGCCTCGGCCAGCGACGCGGTCTCGGCCAGCAAGGCGGAGTCGGCCGGCGACCCGCGGCACGGAAATCGTTTCGGCGTTGCCAGTTGCCGAAAACCACGCGCCCCGGGGGCAATAGACGGTCGGAATCGACATTCAGCCGAGCACAGCCGGCCGCCCGCGCAGCCCGTCCAGCGGCTGCGCATCGCCCGGGTCGCGGCGTCGCGCCGCCCGCGGCGGTGCTGCGCCCACCGTCGCCGCGGGCAACGGTGCCGCCCGTCGCTGAGGAGTGCGATGCGGGTCGCGTGGCTGGTCGTCTTCGGTCTGCCGGTCGCCGGCGGCGATGAGCGCGATCCTGACCGATCAGACCGGCAACGCGCTCCCGATCGTCGTGCCGGAATCCATCGGGGCGCTTTACGGCTACGAGCTGGGAGGCTGGGTGAGCGCCGGGGATGACGCCGGCCGCACGACCGAGAGCACCTGCCCGGGCGAACCGCACTTCACGCCGTGGATCGACCGCGCCCGCCGCCTTGCCGGTGTGTTCGTCACCGTGACGACCGCCGACCTCGGCCCGCAGATCGCCGCGCTTCAGCAGAGGATCCGGGACATTCTGGATCGGCGCCGCGCCGGCGACCTGAACTGCGACGGCCGGCTCGACTTCGACGACAACGAGCCGTTCCTCCTCGCGCGGGTCGACCCGGCGGGCTACGCGGCCGCGTACCCCGGGTGCGACGCCCGCAACGCCGACTGCGATTGCAGCGGCGCCGTCGACTTCGAGGACATCGACGCCTTCCTGGTGCGACTGATGTCGCCGCCGCCCTGATTGCCACGCCCACGTCGCTGGCCGATGATATCCGCGCGGAACGCCCCGTGACTCCCGGCGAGGCCGTGCCATGAACATCCTGCGCGACCCCGACATCGACCCGGCCCCCCTCCGGTCGCACCGCATCGCGATCATCGGCTTCGGCTCGCAGGGCCGGGCGCAGGCTTTGAACCTGCGCGACGGGGGGTACGACGTGCGCGTGGGGCTGCGGCCCGGCCGCCCCTCGTGGGCGGCCGCGACGGCGGCGGGGCTGCGCGTTCAGCCGGTGGCCGAGGCCGTGCGGACGAGCAGCGTCGTCATGCTGCTGGTGCCGGATGAGACGCAGCCGGCGGTGTTCGCGGCCGACGTGGCGCCGCACCTGGGGCCGGAGTCGTACCTCGGGTTCGCACACGGGTTTGCCGTCCACTACCGGCGGATCGTGCCGCCCGCGGGGCTGGGGGTGTTCCTGGTGTCGCCGCACGGCATCGGGCCGCAGGTGCGGGCGCAGTTCGTCGCGGGCAGCGGCGTGCCGTGCCTGGTGGCGGTGCAGCAGGACGCGACCGGGCAGACGCGGCGCCTGGCGCTGGCGTACGCGGCCGCGATCGGCGGCGGCCGGGCGGGGGTTTTCGAGACGACGTTCCGCGAGGAAACGGAGACGGACCTGTTCGCCGAGCAGGCGGTGCTGTGCGGCGGGCTGCCGGAGCTGCTGGCGACCGCGTACGAGACGCTGACGGACGCGGGCTACCCGCCGGAGATGGCGTACTTCGCCTGCGTGCACGAGGTCAAGTTCATCGTGGACCTGCTGCACACGGAGGGGCTGATGGGGATGCGGGCCCGCACGAGCACCATGGCGCAATACGGCGGGCTGACGCGCGGGCCGCGCGTCGTCGGAGCGGCCGTGCGGGCCGCGTTGCGCGCCGTGCTGGATGACATCCGGGGCGGCGTGTTCGCGGACGAATGGGCCGCCGAGCACGCCCGCGGCGCGCCGCGTCTGGCGGAGCTCGTACGGGCGCAGTCACAGCGGGGGATCGAGGACGTGGGGCGCAAGCTGCGGGCGCTGCTGGCAGCCGGCGGCGGGCCCCGCGGACCGGAGTCCGCCGCGCCGCGTTAGGAGCCGTTGGTCGCGCGTCCGGCAGCGGCGGCGCGCCGGGGCGGGGTCGCGCGCCGGCCCCGCCTCAAGGCGTCGCCGCGGTCGTCGCGCGGCGGGCCAGCGCCGCCCGCAGGCACGCCAGCAGCTCCGCCCGCCGGATCGGCTTGGTGGTGTAATCCGAGCAGCCCGCAGCCAGGCAGCGTTCGCGATCGCCGACCATGCTGGAAGCGGTCAGCGCCACGATCGGCCGCGCGAAGCCCCGCCGCCGCAGTTCGCACGTCGCCGCGTAGCCGTCCAGCACCGGCATCTGCATATCCATCAACACCAGGTCGTAAGGGCGGCCGGCACACTCCGCAGCCGCCACGGCTTCCAACGCCGCAGCGCCGTTCTCGGCCAGCTCCACCTCGGCGCCGGCCCTCCGCAGCAACGCGGCAATCAGGCGCTGATTGTCCGGGCCGTCCTCCACAAGCAGCACGCGACAGCGCGGCAGAGTGAGTGCGGCGGTCGCGTCCGCAGCGGGGGGCGCCGGCGTCGGCTGGGCCGCGGGCGGCTCGCCGGCGACAAAGCCGCCGGCGGAGGGCACGCGCAGGGCGAACGTAGCGACGAACTCGCTGCCCTGCCCGGGCGTGCTCGTGACGGTCAGGTCACCCCCGAGCGCGCGGCAGAAGTGCCGGCTGATGGCCAGTCCGAGGCCGGTGCCGCCGAACCGCCGGGTCGTGGACGCGTCACCCTGGCTGAACGGCTGGAACAAGCGCTCGAGCTGCTCGGGCGTCAGTCCGATGCCGGTGTCGCGCACCGCGATTTCCAGGTATTCGCCCGCCGGCCCGGCGGCCCGGCGGCGCACGTTCACCCGCACCTCGCCCGCCTCCGTGAACTTCAAGGCGTTGTCCACGAGGTTGATGAGCACCTGCCGGATGCGGGTGGGGTCGGAAAGAATCGGCCGCGGGATCTCCGCCTCCACCGCGACATGCAGAGCGATCCCCTTCTGCTGGGCGCGCAGCGCGAGCAGGGCGCGGACTTCCTCAACGATCTGAGCCGGGTCGCACGGCACGCACTCGACGTGCAGGGCCCCCGCTTCGATGCGCGACAGGTCGAGGATGCTGTTGAGGATCCCGAGCAGGTTCTCGCCGTTGCGTCGAATGGTCGCGATCGCCTCCCGCTGGGCCGCGTCCGGCGTGGCCGCCAGGGCGCTCTCGAGTTCCTCCGCGTAGCCCAGGATGGCGGTCAGCGGCGTCCGCAGCTCGTGGCTCATGTTCGCCAGGAAGGCGCTCTTGGCCTGGTTGGCGGCCTCGGCCGCCGTCTTGGCCCGCTGCAACTCCTCGTTCATCGCCAACAGGTCTTTTTGCTGGGCCCGCAGTTGCTGCCAGTGCACCTCCAGTTGCAGGTTCGCCGCGCGCAGCGAAGCCGCCTGCGCCAGTTGGGCCGCCTCCGCGCGCTTCTGGTCGGTGATGTCGCGCCCCTCGGGAATCAGCATCACGACCCGTCCGTCGGCGTCCGTCGCGGGCTTGAGCGAGAAGTCGATGGTGCGCAGCTCCCCGTGTGCGTCGCGGTGCGTGGTCTCCATGCGGACGAACTCGCCCGCGGCTGCGCGGCGCACCGCGTCGCGGAGCCGGGCCTGCTGGTCCGGCGCGTGCGTCCACCACGGCGTATCCCAGAAGGGCCGGCCGATCACGTCCGCCGCCTGAACATTGACGAGCGCGAGGGCCGCCGCGTTGACGTCCCGCACCGTTCCGTCCGTATCCAACAGTCCCATGAATTGGAACGTCTGGTTGAAAACCAGCCGGAAACGGGCCGCGGTCTCCGCCAGCACCTGATCCGCCCGCTTCCGCTCGGTGATGTCCGCGTACGTGCCGAGCACGCCGACAATGGTCCCGTCCGCGTCCCGCAGCGGCACTTTGCTCGTGCGGACCCAACGTTGCTCACCGCCGGGCCTCACCAACGTTTCCTCGTAGTCAATCTTGGGCACGCCGCTGCGCACGACCGCCGCGTCATCGGCCCGGTAGACCGCGGCCTCCGACCGCCAGGGAAGGTCCCAGTCCGTGTGACCGATCACCTCCGCCGGCGCGGCCCGGCCGGCGTCCTGGGCGAACAGCCGGTTGCAGCCCAGATACACGCCGCGACGGTCCTTCCAGAACACGCGGGCCGGAATCGTGTCCAACACGAGTTGCAGCATCTCGCGCGAGGCTCGCAGGGCCTCCTCGGCGCGGCGCCGCGCCGTGACGTCCCGGCCGGCGGCGATCAGCCGCGTGCCGCCGGCTGCGGCGCGCAGCGCCAGCTCGCACCAGAACCAGGTCCCGTCGGCGCGCCGCATCCGCCATTCGACGAGCTGGGATCCGGCCGTCAGCGCGCGGTTGATCATCTCCGCCGCGCTCGGTCCCGCCGCCGGGGTCGCATCCGCCCGCAGGTCCGCCAGCGTCAGCCCCCGCGCCGCGGCCCGGTCATAACCGAACACCTCCCGGAAACGCTCGTTGACGTCCAGCACGCGCCCGGCGGCGTCCAGCACCAGCAGCGCGTCGCTGGTGGCGTTGAAGATGTCGAGGTCTTGCATCGGCCGGTTCCGTAGGCCCCGCCGGCCGGATGCGGTCGAGCGCCGACGGGAGATATCCAGGGCACTGTTTCATCGGCGAAGGACCCCGGTCGCGTCAGTGGCGGCGGCGATCCACCGGCGGCCGGCGCCGCTTGTTCACCACGCGCCACGGCACGGGACGGCGCCGCCCGCGGTGTTCCGCTAAAAGACGAAATCGGTGGACACGAACCGCGACAGCCGCCCGCGCACGATCTCCGAAACGATGGCCTCGTTTTCCGGCGTCGCCTTGCAAGCGAACACGCTGCGGATCGAGAACGCCCGCAGCGCGTCCGATACGGAGAGCGTCCCCTCGGCCGAGTCCTTGCGGCCGGTGAACGGGAACGTGTCCGGCCCGCGCTGGCATTGGCTGTTGAGATTCACCCGGCAGACCTGGTTGACCAGCGGGTCGATCAGCGCCGTCAGGCGCCGCGGATCGCGCCCGAACAGCGCGGCCTGCTGCCCGACCGGCGACTGCACGATCCAGTCCAGGACGGTGCGCTCGTCGTCGTACGGCACGACCGGCACCACCGGCCCGAACTGCTCCACCCGACATACCGCCATCGCCGGCGTCGCCGGATAGAGCACGGCCGGATAGAAGAGGCTCTGGTCCACGTGGCCGCCGCCGGGGTTCACGACACGCGCGCCGCCGCCCGTCGCCTCGGCGACGAGCTGCGTCAGCCACGCGCACTTGCCCTCCTCCGGCAGCGGCGTGATCTGCACCCCGTCCTCCCAGGGCATTCCCACGACGAGTTCGCCGACCGCCGCGGCCAGGCGCTCCACGAAGGCCTCGGCGACCCGGCGGTGCACGAACAGGATCTTCAGCGCCGTGCAGCGCTGCCCGTTGTACGACAGCGCCCCCAGCACGCATTCCCGGGCCGCCAGGTCCAGATCCGCGTCGGGCAGGATCACCGCGGGGTTCTTGGCCTCCAGCCCCAGCACACAACGCAGCCGGTTCGGCCGGGGGTGCTGGTGTTTCAGCAGTGCCGCCACGCGGGCCGATCCGATGAAGGCCAGCACGTCGATGCCGCCGCCGGACATCAGCGGGCCGACCACGGTCGCGCCGTCGCCGTAGACCGTGTTGACGACGCCCGGCGGAAACGACTCGGCGAAGGCCGCCAGCAGCGGGGCATGAAGCAGCACGCCGTAGCGGGGCGGCTTGAAGATCACGGCGTTGCCCATGATCAGCGCCGGGATCAGCGTCGTGAACGTCTCGTTGAGCGGGTAGTTGTACGGGCCCATGCACAACACGACGCCCAGCGGACTGCGGCGGATCTGGGCGATGAAGCCCTGCTCCACGGCGAACCGCGCCCCGGCCCGATCCAGCTCCTTGAGGGCCTGCACCGTGTCGCGGATGTAGTCCAGCGTGCGATCGAACTCCCGCCGGGCATCCGGCAGCGTCTTGCCGATCTCCCACATCAGCAGCCGCACGACCTCGTCGCGCACCGCGGCCATGCGCGGCATGAAGTCCTCGACGTGGCGGATGCGGTCGGCCACCGCCATCGTCGGCCACGCCCCACACCCGCGGTCGTACGCCCGTTGCGCCGCGGCCAGCGCCGCCTCCGAATCCGCCGCCGTCATCAGCGGGTAGTGCCCGAGCGGCAACGGGCGGGCCTGCCCCGCGGGCCCGAGGCACACCGGCGAGTACACCTCCTGGCACGGCCCGTCCCAGGTGCGGACGCGGCCGTCAATCAGGTACCGCGCCCCGGCGTGGTAGTACTCCATCCGCACGTCGGCGGGCACATCCGCAAGCGTTGCGGGAAAAACGGGGGCGGGCTGGCGAACACGCGTGGGCATGATTCACTCCGGCATGCTGAAAGACTCGGACGCACACGATCGGCCCGCCGCAACGGCTCGGTACTGTAACAGACGGGCGTGCGCCGCGCGCCGCCGTCGCGGCCCCGCGGGCGGGTGCCGCGGCCCGGGGCGTTGTGCGCTGCGCCCGGGGCGCCCCGCCGCGGGGCGCCGGGGCCGCTGCCGCGGTCGCGCCGCCCGCCTACGCGCGGTGCGGCAGGTCGTATCCGCTCGTCGCGCCCGCCGCGAGCGTCCCGCGACGGCCGGCGATCTCCACCACCAGCGGCCGCGTGCCGCGGTGCTCCAGCGTGAGCCGCGAGGGTTCGATCGTGACATAGAGCGGCTGTCCGTCCCACACGATCGGGAAGCGCAGCGCGTGCCAAGCGGCGGGGAGACGCGGGTTAAGCCGCAGCACGTCGGACTGCATTCGCGTCCGCAGTCCGGCGAAGCCCAGCACGGCCACCTGCCAGTTGGCCCCGGCGCAGGCGGCGTGAATGCCCTCGGCCGCTTCGCCGGGCGTGAGGTCCAGCCCGACCGATTCCTGCCAGAAGCGCCAGGCGTCCGCGTCCCGCCCCAGCCAGGCGGCCAGGATGGCGTGCATCGGCTTGCTGAGGCTCGAATCGTGCGAGGTGAGCGGCTCGTACGTCTCGTAAGCGGTTCGCAGCTCATCCGCGCTGAACTCCTGCGGGAACAACACCATGAGCTGCACCACGTCCGCTTGCTTGAGCACCCGGCTGCGGTACAGCCGCTCCTGGCTGACCACGGCGGCGATCCGCCGCGACCGATCCGGCCACCAGCGTGCAAAGTCGAGCGGCTCGTAATCGAAGAAGTCGTCCGACTGGAGCACGAGCCCGCGGGCCGCGTCGTAGGGGCGCCGCAGCGTCCGCGCCACCCCCGCCCAGTGCGTCAGCTCCGCGTCCGTGACGCCCAACCCCGCGCGCAGCGCCGCGGCCGCGCCCGGATCGCGCTCCGTCAGCCGCGCCAAGGCCTGGCCCGGCAGGCTGAGCGCCAGCGCCGCCATCCGGTTCGTGTAGGCATTGTTGCGGCTGAACGGCGTGTACTCGTCCGGCCCCATGACCATCAGCAGCTCGTGCGCGCCGCGCGCGGCGTTCCAGTACACGCGGGCGGACCAGTAGCGCGCCGTCTCCACCACGACCTCGGTCAACTCCCGCAGGAACCGCGTGTCGTCGGGGTTGCAAAGGTGCGCGTGCCACAGCCCGTACGCCACGTCGGCCGTGATGTGGATTTCGTGGTCGGCGTACTGCCAGTTCGGGCAGCTCTCGTCGCCGCTGGGGGCGCTTTCCCAGGCGTACTTGGCCCCCGGGTAGCCGAGGCGCTGCGCGTTCCGCCGCGCCCCCGGCAGCGACACGACCCGGAAGCGGGCCAGCGTCTTGCCGACCTCCGGCCGGGTGTACAGAAACATCGGCAGCATGAACAGCTCGGTGTCCCAGAAATACCGGCCGCAGTACGCCTCGCCCGCGGCCCCCTTCGCGTCGATCGCGCAGCGCGGGTCGTCCTCGACGGCGGCCCGCAGCAGGTGGTACAGGGACACGCGCAGCGCAAGCTGACTGCGCGGGTCGCCGTCGAGGAGAACGTCAGTCCGCGCCCAGCGCTCCTGCCAGACCGCATCCGATTCCTGCGCCAACCGCTCGAAGCCGGTGGCGGCCGCGTCCCAGGCCAGCCGGCGGGCGTGGTCCAGCGGGGGTCCGGCCACGTGGTGCGACGAGGTGAGCGCCACGAACTTGTCCAGCCGCAGCACGCGGCCCGGCTCGAGCGTGGTCGTGCCCGTCAGCGCGATCCAGCGCTCCTGCTGCGCGATGCTCCACGGAATCCCGGCGTTGCTGGTCATGACCGCGGCCGCGGCGACGTCGAGGCCCGAATCGGTCCGGACGGCGAGCGTGATCGGCTCATGCCCGCCGGTGAGGTCCACGGCCCGGAAGTGGTCGTAGCCGTTCGTGCGGACCTGCGCGTCGAGGGTGCCCTGCACGCGAATCTCGACCGCCGGCCCCGCCAGGTGCTCCACCCGGCACCGCAGGGCCTGAACGTGCGGCCGGGCGGCGCTGATGAAGCGCTCGTACCGCAGCCGCAGGACGGCCCCGCCCGCGGCGTCCCAGACGAACTCGCGGCAGAGCCGGCCGCTGCGCAGGTCGAGTCGGCGCTGGTAGTCGCGCACTGCGGGGCTCCGCATGTCCACCCGCTGGCCGCCGATGAAGAGAATCAGGCCGTGGATCATCGGCAGGTTGATCATCTCCGTCAGACACGTCGGGTGGGGGCCGCTGACGCCGGGCAGATAGGTCCCGACGCGGCTCTTGAAATCGGGGAACTTCTCGACGGTGACATTGCCCATGATCCGCAGGAACTCCACGTCCTGGGGATCGTCGGCGAAACCCTCCTCCAGCGCGGCGCGCTGCTGGAGCGGCCCGCTGCCGATGGCCAGCAGACCTTCATAGTGGCGATTGAGACGGATATCAAAGGGCGACTCGACCAGCGTCCAGGTGTCGATGGGCGACAACGGAACCTCCTTGGGCCGCGTCCGGCGCCGGGCACGGAACCGGGACGCGGATTCTATCGGCCGGGCCCCGCTCCGACGACGGCCGCCGCGGCCGCGCCGGGCGCGAACCGCGCGACCCGGCGGACCGCGGGTCGCTGCGGACCGCGGGGCGTTGCGGACCGCGCGGCGCGGCGGAACACGGCGCGAACGTCGGGCTGTTGCGGCGCGGCCCGTCACTGCCGCCCGCTCCGGCCTTACAATGCCGGCCCCAGGACGATCCCGATGCCGCGCGTGCTGATCACCCGCCGTCTCCCCCCGCCGGCCGCCGAGCGACTCCGCGCGGCGGGGCTGACCATCGAAATGGTCGACCAGGATGAGCCGCCGTCCCGCGCGGAGCTGCTCGCGCGCGTCCGGGGCTGCGCGGCCTTGATCACCATGCTCAGCGAGCGTGTGGACGCCGAGCTGCTCGACGCCGCCGGACCGGACCTCCGCGTCGTGGCCAACTACGCCGTCGGCTTCAACAACATCGATCTAGACGCCTGCCGCCAACGGAACGTACGCGTCACCAACACCCCGGGCGTGCTCACTGAGGCGACGGCCGACCTCACCTGGGCGCTGCTCCTAGCCGCGGCCCGCCGCGTCGTCGAAGGCGATCGCCTGATGCGCACCGGAACCTGGACCGGTTGGCAACCGCAGCAACTCCTGGGGCTGGAACTGCACGGCGCCGTGCTCGGGCTGATCGGGGCCGGGCGCATCGGCGCGGCCGTCGCGCGGCGCGCGGTCGGTTTCGGCATGCGGATCGTGTATGCCGACCCCCGGCCGTGTGCGGAACTCGACGGCCCGCTGGGGGCGCAGCGGGTGCCGCTGGCGGAGCTGTTGCCACAGGTCGATGTGCTCTCCCTGCACGTGCCGTTGACGCCGGAAACCCGGCATCTGCTCGACGCGCGCGCCCTGGCGCAGGTCAAGCCCACCGCGATCCTGGTGAACACGTCGCGCGGACCGGTCGTGGACGAGGGCGCTCTCGTCGCGGCGCTGCGGGCCGGCCGCCTCGCGGCCGCCGGGCTGGACGTGTACGAGGACGAGCCCCGCCTGGCGCCGGGCCTGGCGGAGCTGCCCAACGTGGTGCTTTTGCCGCATCTGGGCAGCGCTACGGTGCTTACGCGGCAGCGGATGTCCGCGCTGGTCGCGGACAACGTCCTGGCCGTCCTGGCCGGCCGCGAGCCGCCGAACGCCGTGACGTGACCACGTCCGCGGCGGGCGGCGGCCCGCCTCTGCGGACCGGGGCCGCCGGAGGCGAGCCGGGCGACGGGCGACGTTCGGCGAACGTCGCCACTCACCCACCGCGGGCGGCGGCGCGCGCTCGCAGCCGGCGTACGCGCTCGGCCAGCCCGTCGAGCTGGCGTTGCAACTCCGCCAGCTCATCCCCCACCGGCGGGATTTCCGCGAGTCGGCGGTCGCGCTCGGCCTGGGCCTCGGACATGCTGCCCACGATCACGCCGACGAAAAGGTTCAGCATGATCATCGTGCCGAGCACCACGAATGAGACGAAGTAGATCGCGGCCAGCACCGGCCGGGCGGCCGGCTGCATGGGCAGGCCGGTGTGGTTGGTCAGGCCGACTGCGTCCGAACCGTACATCTGCGCGTACATGATCGTCGTCCAGCCCTCGAGCGTGACGACGCTGAACAGCGTGAGCAGAGCGGTCGGCAGGTCCCGAAAGTGGACCGGATCATTGTCGCGCCAGAGGAAGACCCCCAACACGCCGTACACGTAGAACAGCAGCAGCAGGAGCAGGCCGATGTAGGCCATCCCGGGGAGGCTCTTGAGCAGCGCGGCCACCAGCACCTGAAGCCGAGGCAGGGCCGTGACCAGCCGCAGCGTGCGCAGGACGCGCACCAGCCGCATGACCGCCGCCTGCGGTCCGCCCCACGGCAGGAGGCAGAGCGTCACGATGGCGAGGTCGAACAGGTTCCACGGGTCGGCGAAGAAGCGGTACCAGCGCTGCCCGTGGCGGGCCAGGCGCAGCACGATCTCGGCCGAGAACAGCCCCACGACGAGGCGGTCGAGGGCGTGCAGCAGCGCTCCGTAACGGGCCATGATGGCCGGGTCGGTTTCCAGCCCGACCAGGACCGCCGCCAGCAGGATCAGGATCAAGACGGCGCGTTGAAACGCCGCGGAATCCACCGTCCGCCCACAAGTCTCTGCGATTCGCACGCCCAGGTACTCTCACGCTCGGGGCCGATTCTCAGCGCGACACCATTTTACGGGCCCCGCCGGCTCGGCGGCTCCGCGGCTGCGAAGACCGCGCGCGGCGGAGCCGTTCGCCCGCGCCGTGGCCACGCCCGCGACCGCGCCGGTATCATCGCGACATGCCGCCCCGTGAGCCTCCCCCGGCGTCGGAGCCCGACGGCCGCCGAATGACCATCGGCGAGCACCTCGAGGAGCTGCGCGGCTGCGTGCTGCGCAGCCTGATCGCGCTGGTCGCGGCCTGTCTGCTGTGCATCTGGCCGGCGCGCTATCTGCTCGAGTGGCTCGCTCGCCCGGTCGTCCTGGCGCTGCGGCGGCACGGTCAGCCGGACAGTTTCCTGGCGACCAGTCCGGTCGAGAACCTGCTGGTCTACGTCAAGGTCGTGCTGGTCTTCGGTCTCCTCCTGTCCGGGCCCTACATCTTATACCAGATCTGGCAGTTTGTGGCCGCCGGTCTGTACCCGCATGAGAAGCGGTGGGTCCTCCGCCTGCTCCCGGCCAGCGTGGGACTCTTCGCGACCGGCGTGGCGTTCATGTTCCTGTTCGTGCTGATCCTGAGCTTGAACTTTCTGGTCGGCTTCAGTAGCTGGCTGCCGCTGCCGACCGCGACCCCCAACGCGTTCGAGCGCGCCGTGCTGCGTTTACCCACCGAGAAGGTGCCCGCAACGCAGCCCGCGATCGGTCAGGCCCCCGTCCTGCCGCTCCTGCCGGCCGACCCGGTCGATCCGCCCGTCGGCGCCGCCTGGGTGAACCTGCCGGAGGGCAAGCTCAAGGTGCGCTGGGTCGACGAGACCCACTCCGTGCAACTGCTGCGCGACGACCGGCGGAGCCTCGTGACCACCCACTTCCGCATCGGCGAGTACCTCTCGTTCATTCTGATCCTCACCGTCGCGTTCGGCGTAGCCTTTCAGGTGCCCTTGGTCGTGCTGTTTCTGACCCGGACCGGGCTGGTCCCGATCGAGAATTTGCGAAGCTACCGCAAGGTCGTCATCCTGCTCATCGTGATCGTGGCCGGAATTCTGGCGCCGCCCGACCTGTTGAGCCACCTGCTGTTGGCCGGCCCCATGATCCTACTGTTCGAGCTGGGCCTGTGGCTCGCCAAGCGCTTCCCCCGCCGCGGCCCCACGCCGGCCGACGCACGCCCCTGACGGCCGCGCCGCGCCCGGCCCGTTCACCGCCCGCGGCCCGCCCGCCGCCCCCGGCCGCTACCGCGGCCGCGGCCAGAACACGAGGTCGCCGTCCGGTGATCGCGGGTCGTGGCGCCCGGCATCGTCCACGCCGTTGCCGCCGACCGAGTACAACGTGAAGCCGTCGGGCGTGCGGCGATAGACGAACGGCCGGTCGGTGAACGGGTCGAGCGCGTCGGTTCCGAACTCCTCGAGCGACGCGGGGTAGCGGCCGGTCCGCCGGCGGTACGCGTTGAGTTCCGTCACGAGCAGCGCGGCCCGTCGCTGCGCCTCGCTGCGGGTCGCCACGAAGTAGTACCGCCCCAGCTCGGGCACCAGGGCGCGCACCAGCGGGTTCGCCGACTCCTGTCGCAGCTCTTCGCCGAGCGCCTCGATCTCGCGGCACCCGTCCGCGTACGGCTGCTGCAACGCACGCGTCAGGCGGTCAAACACCGCGTTGCCGGCCGCGACCGTCGCCTCCCACCCGGTCCGCTCGAGCTCATCCGCCAGCGCGGCCCGACGCACCTCGTCCTCGGGCACCTCGGATTCACCGGACGTGATGCGCAGCAGTCCAACCACTTGCGCGCGATCGACGTGCCAGGCGCCGGTGGCCGGATCGCGACTCCACAGGCGTTGTGCGGTGTCCAGGAACGCCGCCCGTTCGCCCTGAAGCACCGCGGCCAAGCCGCGCGGCGGCCGGAACGCCAACCGCGCCGCTCGGGCCAGCGCCGCGTAATCGAGCTGCGCACCCGCCGCGGGATCGCTTTGCAGATCGAGCAGCGCATCGGAGCCCAGCGTTTGAAGGCCGTGCCCGAGAAAGTTCTCGAGGAGCGTCATGCGGCTGCCCAAGTGCCGGCTCGCAGCCGCGATGCTCAGGTACCGCTCGGCCGCCGCCGCGGCCTGGCCCTGAAGGGCGAGCACTTGCCCCTCGGTCCGCGCGGCTTTCGCCAGCGTCCGCATCTGCGGCAGGTGCGGCAGGTCCACTCCCAGCAGGGTCCCGTCGGGGCTGTGGTAGGTCCATGCGCAAGCGTCCTGCAATCCGGCCGCGCGGAACGCCGCCAGGGCATCGGCGTTGGCCGCCAGCCAGGCCTGAATCTCGGGCATGGCCAACGCCGCCGGCTCGCCGCGTTCGGCCGCCCAGAGCAGCTCGGGATCGCCCGAGAAGGGCATGAACCGCGTGAACGCCTGCTCGTACAACGCCGCCGCGTTCGGCCCCGTCAAGTCGGCGAATGAGTTCAGCCACTGGAGATAGTCCGTCTTCGCCGCCGGGTCTGGCGCCGGCACGGCGATGCCCGTGAGTTCCGCGGCCTCCGGATTGGCGATGGCCGGCGTCGGTCGCACGTCCGCACCGCCCGAAGCCGGCTCCGGCTGGCCGGCGTCGCCGGGCCTTTCCGCCGGGCCCTCGTCCGCGAGGATCGTTTCATGCCCGGCTGCGAGCGGCCATCGGTCCGCGGCCTCCGGCGCCGCCGCCTCCACGACGAGGCCCGACGCTTGTCCTGCATCCGCGCCGGCCGGGACCTGTGGCGGCGCTCCACCGGGCTCCTGAGGCTGCGCGGGCTGCTCCTGCACCGATTGGCCCGCCAAATCTTTCTGCACGGCCCGCGCGTGGGCTTCGTCCTCCGGCGCCAGCGTCTGCAACTCCGAACCAGCCGCCCGCGCGGCGGGGGCGGCCTCGCCCGGCTCGTCCAAGGCCGGCAACGTGAAAAGGGCCTCCGCCACGTCCGGCGGCAGGTCGGCGGCCGCAGCGCTCGCGCGACCCTCGCCAACGACCGCCAGCGTCCTGAGGTCGATTCGCACGGTGCGGCCCCAACGCAGCTCGATCTCGAAGTGGTCGGTCGCGGCGTTGAACGTGCAGCGGGCACCCGCGAGCCAGACCAGCTCGCGGCCGCGGACGCGGACGTGCCGCCAATCGCCCGGGGTCAGTAGGTCCGTCAGCAGAAAGTGCCGCAACAGCTCGCCGCCCGGGCCGTAGATCACCAGCGCGTGCCGCGCCCCGCCGTAGCCGCTCTCATCCAGCGTCACCACGTACCGCCCGTCGTCGCGGACGAAGGCCTGCATCGGCCCGATTTCATTGACCAGCGGCCGCGACCAGCGCCGCGCCGCGCCGTCCGCGCCGCGGGCCTCCAAGGTCGCCTGACAGCGTCCGACCGGGCGGGCCGGCCGCCCCGGTTCGATCCGCAGGCGGAACGCGCCGTTGTCGGACCGGGCTTCCCGGATCGCCGGCCGCGGACCCGCGGCCGCGTTGAACCCCGGCCCGAGCGCCAGGACGAGCGACGACGCCACGACGAAGAGAGTGGGACGCATGACGGATCCTCGTACCGTGGCGGGCGGCGCGGGAGGCGGTTCGTCCGGCCCGCAGGCGAGTCGTGTTTCCTCTGAAGCCGCCCTGCTTGGGACACTGCCCGCCCGGGCGTATTCTACGGCGGACCGGCGTGCCATGAACCCCCGACGGTGGGGCGGCCGCGCGGCTCCCGGGAACGTGCCAATGCCACCGCGCGAACGCTGGATCGTCACAGGCGCGTCCGGTCAGCTCGGCAGCCACGTCGTGCGAGAGCTGGTGGCCGGCGAGCCGCGCGTCGAGCTGCTCGCGCTGGCGGGCACGCGCGACGTGGGCACGGCCGGCGTGACGGTCGCGCGGCTCGACCTCGGCGATCTGGCCGCGGTGCGGGCCGCCGTGGCGACATTCCGCCCCACGCACGTGCTCCACCTGGCCGCCATGACCGCGGTCGGCGACTGTTACGCCCAGCCCGAGCGGGCCGCGCTCGTCAACCACCATGCCACCGCCGCGCTGGCGGAGGCGGCGGCCGCCGGGCGCGCTCGCTTCGTGCTGTGCTCGACCGACATGGTCTTCGACGGCACCGCCGCGCCGTACGACGAGGCGGCGGTCCCGCGGCCGCTGAGCGTCTACGGCCGCACGAAGCGCGCGGCGGAAGAGGCCGTCGCGGGCCGGCCGGGCATGGTCGTCGCCCGCGTACCACTGCTGTACGGCCGGCCGCTCAGCGACCGGCCGACGACCTTCGTGCAGCAATTGGCGGCCGCCCGCGCTGGCACGCCGCTGCGCCTGTTCACGGACGAATACCGCACGCCCGTGGCGCTGCCGGACGCGGCCCACGCGCTGGTGGCACTAGCGCGCAGCGATTTCGAGGGCTTGATACACATCCCCGGTCCGGAGCGGCTCTCGCGCTACGAGCTGGTCGCGCGGGCGGTGGCCCTGCTGCACATCACCTCCGCGCAGCTCGTGCCGATTTCGCGGCTGGATGTGGCGGCGCCCGAGCCCCGGCCCGCCGACCTGTCACTGGCAGGCACCACCTTCGCACGGCTGTTCCCGCGGCAGGTGCCCGGACCGATGCGGCGCGCGGTGCTCGAATAGGTCCGCGTGCGGCGGGACCGCCCGGCCTCAGGATGCGGCCCCTCGCTGCCGCTCGGGCTCGGTTGTCGGGCGGCATCGGAGAACGGATGCCCCTCGCGACCGCTCAGGGTCGGTTGGCGCGCGGGCTCGGTTGGCGCTCAGGCTCGGATGTCGCGTGAACAGGAGCACGTGCGGCCAGACCGCTCCACCCGCGCCTATCCGACCCAGCGAGGGCGGGACAGGGGTGGCGACCGTCGAGTCCGCGCCGCCCAAGAGCAGTCAGCGATTTTCAGTCCGGCACATGCGGAAAGTGGGCGTCGAGCGGCGTGCGGGCCAGCTCCACGAGGAACTGCGTGATCCGCTCGCACACCAGGTCGAGGTAGCGCTGCCCCTTCTCGGCACTGGCGCGGGCCGGATCGCCCACGCCGCAATGATCGTTCAGCCGCGCGAAGTCGCGGCTCGTCTGCACCCAGCCGCGTTCCAGGGCTTCGAAGCGGAACGGCCGCGGCCGGCCGGGCCCCGCGACGCCGGGCTCGACCAGCTCGGGGTACAGCGCCAGCGCCACCGACGTTTCCATCTCGCCGGCGTGATCGTCGGGCGTGCTGAAGATCTCGGCGTAGCGATCCTGGCCGACCGTCCACCAGTTGCAGACGAACACGTGGATCGGCCGGTCGGCCTGCACCTGCCGCACGAGCGGGGTGAAGTCGTTGCCGCCGTGACCGTTCAGGATCACCGTCTTGCGAATGCCGTGGTGCTCAAGCGAGGCGAGGATGTCCCGCACGACGGCATCCAGCGCGGCCTGCGAGACGTGGATGGTAAGCGGGAAGCCGAGCAGATTGCAGTCCACGCCGTAGGGTAGCGGCGGGAGGCAGATCACCGCGGGTTCCTGCGCCCAGGCCGCCGCGCAGCAGCGCTGCGCGACGTGCAGCGTGGCCCGCACGTCCTGCCCCTCCGGCAGATGCCGGTTGTGCGCTTCGGTCGCGCCGACCGGGAGCACCGCGACCTCGATGCGCCGGCCGCTGAGGCGGTGCAGGTTTGTGCTGGACAGGTCCCATTCGTCGATCACGGGCGCGCCCCTTCCGACCGCCTTCCTCCGCGGCCGCGCGACGCGACCATCGCCGCGTAGCTCAGCGCCCACCGGCCATGACCGGCGTGAGCGGTTGCGGGATGCCCTTGCGGGCAACAAAGATCTCGACCCGCCGGTTCCGCGCCCGGTCGCCACCCAGCGGCCGGTACTCGGCGTAGCCCATTACCGCGAGGCGCTCCGCTGGCAGCCCCGCCTGGTCCAGTACGTCGCGGACGCCGATCGCGCGGTGCACCGAGAGGTGCCAGTTGGTCGGATGCCGCGCCCGTGTCTCCTCCCGCGTGATCGGGCTGTCATCCGTATGACCGACGACAATGATCTCGAACTCCGCGGCCGGCGCCCGCGCGAGGAGGCCGGCCAGTTCGGTTAGCGTCGCGGCAGCCTCCGGCTTGACCACATCGCTGCCGGGGTCGAACAGGCGGTCGTTGGCGAAGCTGATGGCGCCTTTTCCGCGGTCGTACCAGACGCGCTCGGGGAACTTCCGGGCGAACTCCTGGAGCGCGGCGTCGAGGTCGGGCGGCAACGGGGAGGCGGGCGAGGCGGGCCGAGTCGCGGGACGGCTCTTGAGCTGCTCGACCAGCTCGGCCAGCTCCTTGTTCTGCTGGGTCAGGCGGGCGACGCGCTCGTTGAGCAGGCTGACCTCGGCGCGCGCCGCGTTCCACTGGTCCTGCTCGGTCTCCACCAGTCTCTGGAGGGCCGCCACGCGGCCCTGCTCGCGCTCCGCCTGAGCGCGATACTGGTCGCGGTCCGCCTCGGCCTTCTTCAGGCGGAACTCGAGGTCCGATTGCTGGCTCGCGCAGCCCCCCGCGAGCAGCGCCAGCACCAACAGTCCGAGGCGTGTCATGTCCGACTCCCTGGATCGACGCCGGCGCGGGCCGCGGGCGGCCTGCCGCGCCGCGGTCCGCCGTCCGTTCGTGCGCAGCTCAACGCCGCTTGGGCACCAGCGCCCGGCCCGTCAGCCACCCTCCCAGCAACCCGAGCAACGCGACCCCCACCGCGCCGCCCACGAAATAGAACCAGCGCGTGCCGTCCGCGAAATACCGGCCGTAATCCGGCAGGAAGCCCTGGAGCACGCCGGCGACAACGGTGCTCGCCGCCGCCATGACGATCAGGCCGCCCACCAACAGCCCTGACAACGGCCCCTCCGCCGGATCCGTTGCCGACGTCAGCGCCGGCAGCACGACCTCGCCGCCCTCCGCCGCCTCGAGCGCCGGCTCGGCCGCTTCCTCCTCGGCCTCTTCTGCGGCCGCGGGGGCGCGGGCCGCGGGGGGCGCCGCCTCCTCCTCGCCGGGGTAGATCTCGTCCAGCAAATCGGCGCCCAGCGCCGTGTCGTCGGCCTCGCGGGCCAGGTCCAGGAGGCCCGAGCCGCTGCCGGCGCTTTCCAGCGTCACCTGGTCGTCGACGGCACCCGACGTGATCTGCGTTTTGGCCATCGGGTCGGCGTCGATCTCGAGCTCAGCGTCGTCGAACACGCCGATTCCGCTCGCGGTGATGACCGTGTCTTCCTTCTTTTTCTTCTGTTCCTCGGGCTCGTCCTCCGGCAGCGGCTCAAGGCCGATGATGCTCGTGCCGCCGGCCGAGTCCGTCAGGGAGGGGAGTTCGGGTTCGGGGGGCGCTTCGAGCAGAATCTCGCCGGTGTCCTCGCTGCTCAGACTGCTGCGCGCCGCGGCCAGCTTGTCGACCTCTTCGGCCTTGAAGAACACCTTGCCCGCGTCGCGGAATTCGCGCAGCGACCCCTCGCGCACGAGGCGCTTGACCTCGTCCTGCGTCTTGCCGAGCTTCTCGCAAACCTCTTCCATCGAGTAGAACGGCTTGCCGGGCATCTGACACTCCTGTCGCGCGGTGCCGCGCGGCCTCAATCCGACGGACCCTGCGGCACCGCCGGCGGATTCTCCTCTTCGGGCGCCGGCCGGGCCCGCTGCTGGCTCACGAGCTTCTGCACCGCCCGGAAGTCCGGCGGGGCCGAGTTGAAATCCTGCAAGTAGCGATCATAAACCCAACTGCGCGCGGCAACGAGCCGCAGCTTCCGGGTCCCCGCCACGTTCTCGAACGCGTAGCACCACAGCGTGCCCTGGTCGATGTCCAGCATGAACAGGCCGTACTGGTCCCGATCCAGCGGGCCCGTAAACGCGTAGACGCCGCGAGCCCCCGCCAACGGCTGGTTTTGGGCCAACGCCTCCGGCAGCCCGCCGCCCCCCGGCCGCAGCCACAACACGCCCGCGTTGACCGCCAGCAGCCCGGCGATCACCCAATAGACCAGGGGCGCTCGCCTCCCGGCCGTCGCTCCGGTGTGCGCCGCTCCGTCCATCGCTGTCCCGAGTTTCCCGGGCGCGCTCATTCGCCCGGCGCTGGGATGCTACGCAGCCGACCAGGTGCGACGCAAGGGCCGAACCGACCGACGACGCACGCCGACCACATGCGACGCGTGCGCGCCGCGCGTCGGTCGTCATCACCCGTCCGTCGCCTGCCGCCGCCCGTAGCGCACGGCTTGCTTGATCCAGGTGATCCCGTCCGGCGGGGCCTCATCAAGCCCCTCGTAGGCGACCC